>Ga0154002_1000145_pt1 | contig 17999 bp, 16 predicted proteins | sample TSNY086MetaG_FD_102276 | JGI IMG/M metagenome (GOLD analysis project Ga0154002, IMG submission 102276) | Attine ant fungus gardens microbial communities from New York, USA - TSNY086 MetaG | ecosystem: Host-associated > Fungi > Mycelium > Unclassified | place: USA: New York, Robert Cushman Murphy... | reverse complement strand
TCCGGCAGCTTTCTATGCCCATCAGAGCAGCAGAAATAATTACTATGAAATTGGCCAGGAGATGATTGCCAGCGATTTTGATTATTTTGCCGGTGGTGCTTTGTTAAGGCCAACCGGTAGTGATAAGAATCAGGAAAGTATTTATGATCTGGCAGCAGCACAGGGATATAAGGTAATCAAGAACCAGGCCGAAGCGGAGAATCTGAAGGCCGGCGACGGAAAGGCCATTTTGATCGATGAGCATCTGGCTGATGCAGATGCCATGTCTTACGCATTGGATACCAATCACGGAGAATGGACCTTATCCAATTACGTATCCAAAGGAATTGAACTGCTGGACAATGACAATGGCTTCTTCATGATGGTCGAGGGCGGCAAGATTGACTGGGCCTGTCATGCTAATGATGCCGGTTCCAGCATCAACGACACCATTGCTTTAAGCGATGCAGTCAGTGTAGCAGTTGATTTCTACCACCAGCATCCGGACGATACTCTGATTCTGGTAACCGGCGACCATGAGACAGGTGGCCTGTCGGTTGGCTTTGCCGGAACAAACTATGATACATACCTTGACAACATGCAGAATCAGGTAATCTCTTATGCCAAATTTGATGCTGATTACGTTGCCAGGTATAAAGCAAACCACACACCGTTCAGCGAAGTATTAAAAGATATCAAGGCAAACTTTGGCTTAAGAACAGCTGCTGATGCAGATGCAGCAAATTATCAAAATCTGGTTCTGACCGATTATGAGTATAAGCGACTGGAAGCAGCTTACAATCGTACCCTGGCAACAGGAGCCTCAAGCAAGAGCAACATGTCGCAGGAAGAATACGTTCTGTACGGTACCTATGAGCCACTGTCCGTAACCATTACTCATATACTGAACAATAAGTCCGGTATATCCTTCACGTCTTATTCCCATACCGGCTTGCCGGTTCCGGTATTTGCTATCGGTAACGGTTCTGGAAACTTCCATGGATATTACGATAATACCGACATCTTCAACAAGGTAGCGGCCATGACCGGAGTGAACTAGAAGGGAACCAACATATGAAGAGCTTAGTAAAACAATATCTTCCGGTCATGATTGCTGTGCTTGCTCTAATCATCCTGATAGCCCTGCCAACGGGCTATGAGGGTGCTCTTATTTATCAGGGAATGGACCGCTGCCGGGCAGCGGTTCTGGAGGGAGACAGTTCGATGATTATTGATACCGGTCTGATCCGTTCGGGGGAGCAGATTTGCCGGCTAAAACTTTTAGGCGGGAAATTCAAAGGGCAGGAGACCAGTGGCTTTAATCTGCTGAATGGTTCACTGGAGAGTGATAAGATTTATAAAGTTGGCGATGTGGCCCTGGTCGCAATCAGTCATCAGGAGGACACGATTCTTTCGGTTAATATGATTGACCATTACCGATTGGACAAGGAAGCCATTTTGCTGGTGATTTTTGCTGTTTTCCTGATTGTCTTTGCCAGGGGAATCGGCGTGCGTTCGCTGCTTTCTTTTATTATTACCGTTTTGACAATCTGGAAGTTATTGATTCCAGGGTGTCTGGATGGCGGCAATCCGATTATCATCGGATTGATTTTGACGGCTTTTTTGACGGTTATCATTATTTCTATGGTTTATGGATATGACAGGCGCTGTCTGGCATCGTCTGCCGGAGTTATGCTGGGCGTACTGACAACCTGTATCATGGGAATTGTCTTTACGGATGTACTGCGGATCCACGGTGCGGTTATGGCATATTCAGAGAGTCTTTTGTACGCCGGATATCAAAACCTGAATCTGACCAGGATTTTTATGAGCAGTATTTTTATCGGTGCGTCGGGTGCGTTGATGGATATTGCGGTGGATATCACTTCGGCAGTTAATGAAGTAATCCGGAAGAAGCCGGATATCACCCGAATGGAAGCAATTCAGTCAGGCTTTAATGTCGGCCGGGCAGCGATGGGAACGATGACGACGACGTTGTTGCTGGCATACTCTGGTGGGTATATAGCATTGCTGATGGTATTTATGGCGCAGGGTACACCGGTAATCAATATTTTGAACTATAAATATGTATCGGCGGAAATTCTGCAGACGCTGGCTGGCAGCTTCGGGTTAGTGTCGGTAGCTCCCTTTACAGCTGTGGTGAGCGGAATTCTGCTGGTGGATGGAAATTAGAGAAGCTAAAAAGCACCGGGAAAACCGCCAATGGCAGTTCTTCCGGTGCTTGTGTGAATGGATCAAGGTTTGGCATGGTGATTTTGGAGGATTCACGAGGCCTGATCTGTGCTGTTTTACTGTCTCAATTATTGTTTGAGTACATGATATCTTATGCAAAACCAGTCCAATTGGTTCATGACAAAACTGATACCCCCAGAATGGCAGCCAGATCCTGTTCCGGTGTGGAGATCGGGTGCAGATTGAACTTCTCGACTAATGCATTTAGGACTGCATCACTAAAGAATGCCGGAATGCCTGGCCCGATATAGATGTTCTGGATGCCCAGTGAAAGCAGAGTCAGCAGAATGCAGACCGCTTTCTGTTCATACCAGGAGAGTACCAGTGTCAGCGGCAGATCGTTGACGCCGCACTCAAATGCATCGGCGAGGGCGACAGCTACCTGGATGGCACCGTAAGCATCATTGCATTGTCCCATATCCAGAATTCGCGGGAATGGACCGATCGAACCGGCATCCAGGTCGTTGATGCGGTATTTGCCACAGGCCAGGGTCAGGATAACCGTATCCTTTGGTGTCTGCTTTACAAAATCGGTGTAGTAGCTGCGGCCCGGCTTCGCGCCGTCACAGCCGCCGACCAGAAAGAAGTGCCGGATCGCGCCGCCTTTGACCGCATCGATGATCGCCGGGGCATTGTCCAGTACAGTTTTACGGCCAAATCCGGTGGTAACTGCGGTGCCGCCATTGACACCTGCCATCTGGACCTCCTCGGGATAACCGCCTAACTGAATGGCTTGTTCGATCAATGGGGTGAAATCTTTATGACCGTTTTCATCGGCGGTGATATGCTTCATCTCCGGATAGGCCATGACAGAAGTGGTATAGACTCTGTCAGCATAGCTTCCTCTTACCGGCATGAGACAGTTGGTGGTATATAAAACCGGGGCCGGGATATTTTCAAATTCCTTCTGCTGGTTCTGCCAGGCGGTACCGAAGTTGCCCTTCAGGTGGGGGTATTTTTTCAATTCCGGGTAGCCGTGGGCCGGCAGCATCTCACTGTGCGTATAGATGTTCACACCTTTGCCGTCGCTTTGCTCCAGCAGCATGTTCAGGTCGTGAAGGTCATGACCGGTAACGACGATAAACGGTCCTTTTTCAATCATCAGCGGAACCTCAACCGGGGTTGGATCACCGTAAGCACCGGTGTTGGCAGCATCTAAGAGCGCCATGCACTTTAAGTTCATGCCCCCGAATTCCATCAGCAGTCCCAGCCATTCATCGACCGAATGCTGTTCTGCTAAAGCGGCCATTCCTTTGATAAACCAGGCATCTACTTCCGGATCCCGCTTGCCCAGAACCCGGGCGTGATGGGCATATGCACCCATGCCGCGCAGGCCGAATAACAGGGTGGAGCGCAGGGATACCAGATTTTCATCGCCACGGAACAGCTCCTCCGCCCCGATGGGCAGTCCGGCCTTCAGGGCTTCTCTGGCAGCCCTTACTTTGGCGGCATAACCGGCGATATTTCCTTCATCAAAGTTGACATTGGTGATCGTGACAAACAGTCCGTCGACAATCAGATCGACATGCTCGCTGCGGCCGTCACTTGCTTTCGCCAGTCCAATCATCTCACTGGTCAGTACATCCTGCTCATGGGCAGCAGCGGGCTTCTTTCCGCACACACCTGACACGGTACAGCCGGTTCCTTTGGCGGTTTGTTCGCATTGAAAACAAAACATTTCACACATAGTTAAATCCTCCTCGTTTATAATTAATGATCTAAAATGTTTCCATTGGTGGAGATCGTGACCACCTGCCATGGAATCATCTTACCGCTGTTCTTCAGCGCTGTCGTTACGGCATTCTGGATTCCGCCGCAGCATGGAACCTCCATACGCACTACGGTTACCGATTTGATGTTATTTTGTGTCAGAATGGCAGTAAGCTTTTCGCTGTAATCACCTTCATCCAATTTGGGACAGCCAATGAGGGTTATTTTATTCCGCATAAACCGGCCATGAAAACCGGCATAGGCATAGGCGGCACAGTCGGCGGAAATCAGCAGGTTGGCATTATTAAAATAAGGTGCGTTGACGGGAACCAGTTTGATTTGCACCGGCCACTGCATCAGTTCGCTTGTGGCCTCGCTAATGACATGAGTGTTGGAACCGGGGCAGCCGCCAGCGGGCGGAATCTTGCCTGCTTTCGCCATATGCGCTTTCACTGCAGCCTCATCATATGCCGCCGCTTCCCGCTCTTCAAAGGTAATGGCACCGGTCGGGCAGGCGGGGAGGCAATCCCCTAACCCGTCGCAGTAATCGTCCCGCAGCAGCCTGGCCTTGCCGTCAACCATCCCGATGGCACCTTCGTGGCAGGCAGCAGCACAGAGACCGCAGCCGTTACATTTATTTTCATCAATTTTAATTATTTTACGAAGCATAGGAATACCTCTTTTCTTTGGGTTTGTTGACTTGTTAAATGCATTATACTATACTGTCCATATAATAGATGTTGCATTTGCAACAAAAAAAGAAAAAGTGTGAGGAAAATTATGATAACAGAATCAATCGGAACATGTCCTCTTTTCAAAGGAATTGAACGTGGAGAGTTGAAAGCGTTGCTTCAGTGCCTTGGGGTAAAGCAGAGTATTTATCATAAGGATGAGTTTATTTTTCGTGAAGCGGAACCGGCCGTCTATGTGGGAATTGTATTATCCGGTGGGACAAATGTCATACAGGAGGATTTCTGGGGGAACCGCACTATTTTGACCCATGTGGAACCGGGAGGATTGTTTGGTGAAGCGTTTTCCTGTGCGGGGACCAAACATCTGCCCGTCAGCGTGATTGCTGCTGAGAAGTCAGAGATTATGTTAATTGATTACCGGAAGATCAGCAGTGTATGCACTGCGGCATGTGATTTTCATTCCCGGATGATTGCCAATATGATGGGAATTCTGGCAAATAAGAATATCCTCCTTACCCGTAAGATGGAACATATCTCCAAGCGGACGACCAGGGATAAGCTGCTGTCTTTTTTATCGGCACAGGCAATACAGGCGGGCAATAACGAAGCAACGATTCCGTTTAACCGGCAGGAGCTGGCGGATTATTTGTGTGTGGAGCGCAGTGCTTTGTCGCGCGAGCTTAGTGGGATGAAACGGGATGGATTGCTGGATTATGATAAGAATCGGTTTGTTTTGAAGAATATTCATGAAGGGTAAATGGAGGGATGATTTTGGGTCTTCCCTCCGTAGTAAGAATAGGCAAAAGGACTATTTCATCGTATTTCGAAACAGTAAAATAAAAAATAAAACATCAATTACAAACAGATGGGCGTCCCTTGAACTAATAGCCGAAAGTCTGATTCTGGTATCGACATGATCCGTCTGGGGAATTACAATGCTTATGTCGGCCAGGCTGCGGATTACATTTTTCGTATTTGATGTTAATGAAATGATCGGTACACTGATTGTTTTAGCGGCTTTAGCGATTTCCTTTATGGATTCGGTGTTTCCGCTATAGGAAATAATGAACGCAACATCCTCTTTCGACATTGCGGATATTCCGATTTTCTGAATACCGGTATCCGACACGTAGATCGCTTTCTTGTTGAGCTTAATAAGTTTATACATTAAATCTGTCGCCACGATACCGCTCGCCCCGGTTGCAACAATAAATACGTTATGTGACTTTTCGATTAAATCAGCCGCCTGCTGCAGCTGTTCTGTTTTTAATAAAAGGAGCGTCTGTTCAATTGTGTAATTTTTCTTGGCCTGCATCTGACTGACAATGCTTTGAATAGAACCATCGTTTGAATCGGCTGGTTCCGATTCGCTTTCTTCATATCCGACCGTGTCTTTAGCAATCTCTAATTTAAAATTCACAAAGCCTGAATAACCAATTTTCTTGACAAATCTGGTGATTCCCGTACAGGAAATATTCGCTTTCTTTGACAATTCTTCAATGGACATGATTGATATTTCATTATAATGATTCAATATATATTTTGCCAGACTTTTCTCGCGATTGCTTAAAACACCAAAGTTCAAATTAATATTTTCTTCAAAGCGCACGAATGATCACCTCGTCTATCGTTCTTTCGTCTTCTGATATTCTCATTTTAGCATGATTATTCTTAATTAACAATTATATTCTTCCTTGTGAAAATAATTACCGTTTTTATAATAATATTATTGACAATTATTTTACAAGAAAGTATAATGATCTCAGGAGTACTCTAAATAAATGGAGGTATATGGAATGGTGGTTATAGAACCCTCAAGGAAACTGGAACTCAGAAACAGTTATGAAGTGGTCGTTATTGGAGGCGGTATAGCCGGCATTTCTGCAGGTATTGCTGCAGCGCGTGCCGGAAAAAAGGTGTGCCTGATCGAGCGTGAGTATATGCTTGGCGGATTGGCAACATTGGGCTTGGTCACTATTTATCTGCCATTATGCGATGGTGATGGGAATCAGATGATTTCAGGTATTGGCGAGGAACTTCTTAAGCGGTCTGTTTCCTTCGGTTCGGGAAAGATCCCGGAGTGCTGGACGGCGACTGGTGATCAAATGGAGCGTAAGGAAAAACGCTATCGTACCCAATTCGACCCCGCTTCCTTTGCCTATGCCCTGGATCTGTATATTCATGAACTGGATATTGATATTATGTTTGGTACGCTTTTTAGCAATGTCATCATGCAGGAAGATGAGATAAGGTATTTGATTCTGGAAAATAAAGAAGGGCGGTTTGCGCTGCAGGCAGATATGGTGATTGATGCCACAGGTGATGCGGATGTTTGTTATTCGGCCGGTGAAAATACGGAAATGTACACGGAAAACAGAAAAGCCGGGTGGTACTATTCCGTATCTGAACGTGATGGGTATCAGCTGAATATCTTGCAGGAAGACATTTATAAACCAATCGAACCGAATTCTAAAGGCTACAGCGGCATTTATTGCCACGAAATTTCGGAATTTGTACTGGAATCCAGGAAGATGATATTTGAGCACAGTGAATCACAAAATGACGGGTCTGCTGTGGCGCAGATTGCTTCGATTCCTCAACAGCGTATGACAAGGAGATTAAAGGGCAAAACCGAGCTGGATGAAACGGATGAAAGGGTATATTTTCAGGATTCCATAGGGATGTTTGGTGATTGGAGGATATGCGGCCGTGTTTATTATCTTCCTTTTTCAGCTTTATATGGGAGATGTAGGAATTTGCTGGCTGCCGGCAGATGTATTTCTGTCACAACGGCTGCCTGGGATATAACCAGGGCAATTCCGGTGTGTGCTTTAAGTGGTGAGGCTGCCGGTGTTGCTGCCAGCTTGAAGATCGAGCACCACTTGAGCCGGATACAGGACTTACCTGCCGAGTTGTTAAGAAATGCAATGATTGAAAAGGGCAACTTAATCAATGAGTCTATATGAAAAGTGAGGTAATCTATGGAGTACAAAGATATTGCTGAGGTTATTGTAAAATATGTTGGCGGAAAAGAAAACATTGCGTCGATTGCAACATGTATGACACGGATAAGGGTTGATGTAAAAGATTTTTCAAAGGCAGAGATTGATAAACTGAAGAATATCGATTCCGTTAATGGAGTTCAAAGCTCCGGCAAATATATACAGATTATTTTAGGGCCTGGAAAAGTAAATAAAGTACTCAAAGAGATTTTGTCTCTGACCGGCCTGCAGGAAGCAGACTATGATGCCGAAAGCCTGAAGAATGAGTATAAAGAGAAAAACGCCACACCATTTAAATTGTTGCTTAAAAAAATAGCAAGTATTTTCATTCCTATTTTACCGGCAATTATCGCCTGCGGTCTGGTTATGGGAATCAATAATATTGTTATGAAAATAAGTCCTGATTATGCAGCTTCGGCGATCGGACAGATTATGGCTGCCATCGGAAATGCCGCCTTTTCAGTCTTGCCGATCTTTGTCGGCGTGACCACCTCCAAAGTATTTGGCGGTTCCTTGTTTTTGGGAGGCACGCTGGCATCTCTTATGACACTGCCCGCGTTATCAAATATCGTTTTATTTGGTAAATCGCTTACACCCGGGCGAGGTGGTATTATTGCAGTGCTGCTTGTTGTCATATTTGCCAGTTGGCTGGAAAAGAAGCTGCATGAAATTGTTCCAGATATATTTGACACCTTCCTGACGCCACTGCTCACAATCCTGATTGCCGGATTAATAGCGCTCTTCGTTTTGCAGCCAATCGGCGGGTGGCTGTCAGATGTAATCACGCAGGGGGTCAAGCTTGCTCTTGATCGAGGAGGGATGCTGGCAGGAGCTGTTTTTAGTATTTCGTGGCTTCCGCTTGTTATGACGGGCCTCCATCATTCGATCATTCCTCTGCATGCCGAATTAATTGAAACTGTCGGATATACGCCGTTACTTCCGATCTTTGCGATGGTGGGACCGGGACAGATTGGTGCCGTAATCTATGTATACACAAAAACAAAAAGCGAGCGCCTTAAAAAGGTAATACTCAGTGGTATTCCTGTACAGATTATGGGAATCGGCGAACCGCTCATCTATGGTGTGACATTGCCACTGTTAAGGCCATTTATTGCAGCCTGCTTATCTGCCGGTGTTGGCGGGGCATTAAGCGTAAAACTGTCCCTGCATTCTATCGGTATGGGCTTGAGTGGTTTCCCGCTGACGCTGATGTTAAACAAGCCCGTTATTTATATCGGCATAATGCTGCTTGTCGGTGTGATCAGCTTCTTTTTGGCTAAACTATTGGGGTTTGACGATGAAGTGTGAAAAGCTATGAAAGAGGGAGATTTGAAATGAAAAAGTTTTCTCTGGTTATCGCAGGGGGCGGAAGCACTTATACACCAGAAATTATCTTGATGCTCCTTGATAATTTGCATAGATTTCCCCTGAAATCCATAAAACTATATGACAATAATGAAGAACGACAAAATAAAGTGGCAAAAGCTTGTGAAATACTTGTAAAAGAAAGAGATGAATCGATTGTATTCAGCGCAACAACAGACCCCGAACAGGCATATATAGATGTTGATTTTTGTCTGGCTCACATAAGAGTGGGGCTCTTGGCGATGCGTGAAAAGGATGAAAAGATTCCCCTCAAATACGGAGTCGTAGGACAAGAAACCTGCGGACCGGGAGGAATTGCTTATGGGATGCGGTCTATTCAGGGAGTTTTAGATAACATTGATTATATGGAGAAATACTCACCAGACTGTTGGATGCTGAATTATTCCAATCCTGCCTCGATTATTGCGGAAGCGTGCCGCAGGTTAAAACCAGATTCCAAGGTTATTAATATTTGTGACATGCCGATCGGCTTGGAGGAATCTTATGCGCGCATACTTGGTCTTTCAGGACGACAGGAATTTACAATTCGTTACTATGGACTTAATCATTTTGGCTGGTATACTTCAATCAAAGATAAAGAGGGAAATGAAAGGCTGCCGGAGCTGGTGTCCCATATGAAAAAGTATGGTGCGATTCCCCTGGAAGTTTCCCCCAATGATTTTATTGATGAGAGTTGGCGGGCAACCGCAGAGAAGGTCAGAGACCTTGTGAATCTGGAACCGTCAACGATTCCCAATTCTTATCTTAAGTACTACTATTATCCGGATGATGTAGTTGCCCATGAGAATCAAGAGTATACAAGAGCCAATCAGGTGATGGACGGAAGAGAAAGGAGCGTGTTTGCAGAATGCAAACGAATAGAAGAGGCTGGAACGGCAAAAGATACTACTCTGGAAATTGGAAATCACGCTGCATTTATTGTAGATTTGGCAGTTGCCCTTGCCTTTAATACTCATGAGAGAATGCTGCTGATCGTAAAGAATAATGGGGCAATTGAGAATTTCTCAGTTGATGCGATGGTAGAGATTCCTTGTATTGTTGGTAAAGATGGATATGAACCACTGTCGGTGGGAAGAATCCCAACATTTCAAAAAGGGCTGATGGAGCAGCAGACAGCGGTTGAAAAATTGACCGTAGATGCCTGGATAGAGAGGAGCTATCTTAAATTATGGCAGGCAATTACACTGTCCAAAACGGTTCCCAGTGCAAATATAGCGAAAAAAATATTGGATGATTATATAGAAGCCAATAAAGAATACTGGCCAACATTACGATTATCTGAAAATCCATGAAAACCAGGGAACCACCATAAACCGAACGGTACATATGGTCCAGGAGGCTAACCAATTAATGGTTAGCCTCCTGGCCGATCCGCCCCCTGTTAAACAATCCATATATCATCTTCGTGCATCATGTACTCTATCAGCGCGTACAGCCCCACAAACAGGAACACGTTGCACCCGTCAGGAATTTCAAAAGCCAGTGGCCGGATGGCAAAAAAGCCCGACAGCCTGCCCGTTCCGACCGGTGACTGTATCTCAACCGTGTTCTTTTCGCCGCGCACCACCCGCCACCTGGTGCCGTCCCGCATTTGGACGGACAATCCCACCGGACGCGGCGGTATTGGGATAGCGAAGTGGTCGGCGTCGGCGGCATACACCGGCTGGGCAGTTGCTATAAGTACGCCGCTCTGTTTAAGCATATAGCGCCGGTTCTCAATGTTTGTTTCGTATTTCACAATTCCGTCCGGACCGACGACTGCCTTTTCCGAACCAAACAGTTTTTGGCTGCGCAGGATGGCGAGCACCCTGTCGGTTTCATCCACAAACAGCTTTTTCCAAATCTCGTTTTTAACTGTAACGATCATTCCCATTCCCCCTTTAACACAACAGATAACAGACGCCGCCGAATACTCCGCTGCCCAGCATGATAAAGAGGGGATTTGGCTTAAACCTTCGCAACAGGATCAACCCAGCCGCGAACATAAAAACAGCGATATAATCAATGGACGATATATCCCATGAAAACCCATCTGCCCCCCAAAAGGACAGCACGAGAATAGACAGTCCTGCCGAAAAAATCAATGCGATCACCGTTGGCCGCAGACCGGCCAGCACTCCTTTGATAACCACCAGTTCTTTATACTTTTCGTACAGCCACGCCAGCAGTGAAACGATGATGCAGGAAGGCAGAATGCAGCCGAAGGTGGACACCAGCGCTCCGCCTAAGCCGGCGATTTGTGTTCCCACAAAAGTTGCCGAGTTGATGGCGATGGGGCCAGGCGTCATTTCCGAAATGGTGATAAGGTCCGTAAACTCGGTGAGGGTTAACCAGCCGTGGATGTCCACCACCTGGCTTTGTATCAGCGGCATGGCAGCAAAGCCGCCGCCGAAGCTGAACAGCCCGATTTGAAAGAAGCTCCAGAATAGTTGAAGGTAAATCATGCCTTATATATGCTCCTTTCCCGTTTTCTTGTCGTGCAGGCTCACCAGCGCTCCCAATGTGCCACAGAACAGAATAATATAGACGATATTGACATGCAGCAGGTAGTAGCCAAGGAAGGCTCCCGACATGATGAGGATGGGCAGCAGCTTTTTGGCCTTAATAACCTTGCCTCCCATCGTGATTACCACGTCGAAAATGACCGCGCATACTCCGGCCATCATACCCTTCAGCGCGGCGCTCACGATGGCGTTGTCTTGGAATGCAGCATAGAACATTGAAATTACCGACAGGATCATGAGCGGCGGCAATACGGTACCCAAAATCGCCACCAGCGCTCCAGGTATGCCCATCAGCCGCCAGCCCACCAGAATAGAGGCGTTGACGGCCATTGCCCCCGGTGAGGATTGGGCTATCGCCGTCATGTTTAGCGTTTCTTCTTCTTCCAACCACCCCAATTCGTCGACAAACTTCTTTTTCATCAGTGGAATCATGACATACCCGCCGCCGAAGGTGAAGGAACTCAACAAGAAGGTGGATTTGAACAGCTTGGAATAGTTTTTTAAATTTTTTTCCATCAAATAACTCCTTTCGTTACTATTATACGACTTGCTTTATCATAATAAAAATAGTATTATTAAATAATAATCATAGCTATTTTGGTATGAATGGAGGTAAAGCATGACGATTCGGCATTTGAAAGTTTTTGTGGCGGTATGCAAGGAAGGCAGTATTACGAAAGCCGGGAAAAGGCTGTTCATGGCTCAGCCCACCGTCAGTTTCGCGGTATCTGAACTGGAAAAATACTACGGTGTCAAGCTGTTTGACCGGATTTCCAAACGGCTGTACCTGACCGACGCAGGAAACAAGCTGCTACCTTATGCGCAGCACATCGTTTCCATGTTTGACGAGATGGAGGCCGGGGTAAAGAATCGGGAAAACAACAGCACCCTGCGCGTCGGGGTCAGCATCACCATCGGGAACTGCCTGTTGCCCGGCGCGCTGAAAGACTTTGCCGCGCGAAGGCCCCGGGTGGATGTGAAAATAAAGGTTGACAATTCGGAAAAAATAGAGCAAGCCATTTTGGATAACCGTATCGACTTTGGACTGATTGAGGGCATATCCCACAGTCCTCAGATTGTCAGTGAGGCGTTCCGGGAAGATAAATTGGTACTGCTGTTTGCGCCCGGCCACCGCTGGGAGGCCCAGGCGGCAGTGAAGCCCGAGGAATTGAAAGGCGAGCCATTCCTGATGCGGGAGCATGGCAGCGGCGGACGTGAGATCGTGGAGCGCGCCCTGCTGTTGCATGACATTGAGATAGAACCCGCGTGGGAGAGCATCAGCACACAGGCCATCGTGCGCGGGGTGATAAATGGTTTTGGCGTGGCGGTATTGCCGCTGCTGCTGGTGGAAAACCATCTGGCGGAAGGAACCCTTCTCACCAGGCCGGTTGAAGGTGTTTCCCTCAAACAGAAGTTTTTCGTCATCCACCATAAAAACAAATATATCACAGACATCATGCAGGAATTTTGTGACCTGTGCTGCGCCAAAAAATCATAGCGAACCGATGTTAAGACTATGCAAGAAAACCCCTTTATGTTATAATATACGCTATGAAAACTTACACTATATTTGATTTAGAATGGAACCAGAGTCCGCACGGAAAGGGAGATTCGGTCGAAACGCTTCCTTTTGAGATCATCGAGATTGGTGCCGTGAAGCTGGACGGACAGGGTCAGCAGCTGGGGGAATTTCACCGGTTGATCCGGCCCCGGGTTTATACGGAACTGCATTTTATGATATCCGAAGTGACGCACATGGATATGAACGATTTGAATAATCATGGTGAAGATTTTAAAACGGTGATAACCGATTTTTTTGCGTGGAGTGGGGAAGAGGCCATATATTGTACCTGGGGTTCCCAGGATCTGACAGAGCTGCAGCGGAATCTGGATTATTATGAGATGGTGAATCCATTTCCCCAGCCGCTGTTGTATTATGATGTTCAAAAGCTTTATGGCCTGCTGTATGAAGAAGGCCGCAAATTATCGCTGGATGCGGCGGTGCATAATCTGGAGCTTTTATCCGACCGGCCGTTTCACCGGGCTTTGGATGATGCATGGTATACCGGTCAGGTGCTGACCAGGCTGGATGCCAAACAGATCGCACCATATTGGTCGATTGATTATTACCGGATTCCCAGGGACAGGAAGGAAGAGATTTATCTCACTTTTCCGGATTATAGCAAATATGTATCCAGGATCTTTTCTAGTAAAGAAGTGGCGATGACGGACCGCAGCATCACGGAGATGAAATGCTATCTGTGCCAGCGTTCCCTGCGAAAAAAGGTGCGTTGGTTTACCCCTAATCAGAAGATTTATTACGGCCTGGCGGTTTGCCCGGATCATGGATATCTGAAAGGAAAGATCCGGATCAAAAAAGTCGATGAAACCAGGGTTTATCTGGTCAAGACACTAAAGCTGACCAGTGAAGAAGGAGCCCGGGAAATCCGGACCCGGAAGGAAGCTGCCCGGAAGAAACGGTCACAGCGGAACCGGTCCAGGAAACAGCGTCCGGAATAGACAAAAGCGAGGAGATACAAAATGAAGATGATACATTGGATGCTGGGGATTCTCTGTGCGTTTGCGCTGATGCTGGTACTGCTGATTACTTCGGTAGAAGCGGTGGTTTACTGGACACCAGGTTATTTTGAAAAGGAATATACCAAATATCAGGTGGCGGAGGAGGTCTCCATGGAGATGGCGGACCTGTTGGATGTTACCCATGAGATGATGGCATTTTTACGTGGCCGGCGGGAGGATCTGCATGTGCCGACGGTTGTCGCCGGACAATCCCGTGAATTTTTTAATGCGCGGGAGATTGCCCATATGGAAGATGTCCGCGATTTGTTCGTGGCGGCGATTATGCTCCGCCGGATCTGCCTGGCGGTAATTGGGTTGACGACAGCGCTGCTGGTGCTCCAAAAAGCCCGGATATCCCGGGTCCTGCCCCAGGCCCTCTGCGTAGGAACCGCGCTGTTCTTTGGTTTGACCGGCATCCTGGCCGGCATTATCGCAACGGATTTTTCCCGGTATTTTATTATCTTCCACCATATTTTCTTTCGTAATGACCTGTGGATTTTAGACCCGGGTACCGATCTGCTGATCAACATTGTACCAGAGCCGTTTTTCATGGATACAGCCGCCAGAATCGGGCTGACATTTGGCTTGTTGGTGGCGGCAGTGTTTGGGTTGTGTTTGTTGTGCCTGCATTTTCAGAAGAGACAAACGAAATATAATGGTACACAAATGTAATAAGTGCGTAACATTTATCTTTACTTGTGCCTCATCTTCCAGTATACTGTATAGATGATATGTATTTACATGAATTTGAGATCCGGAGAAAAAAAATGAAACGAATTTTACATTGGTTTATCTGCCTGGCGCTTATCGTCGGCCTGTGCCCCGGTACCGCTTATGCAGCCCCGGAGTGGCCGAATAACGCTGCTATTTCGGCAGAAGGCGGAATTTTAATTGATGCGGCTACGGGCGTGATCCTCTATGGGAAGAATCAGGATACCATATTTTTCCCGGCCAGTATTACCAAGATTCTGACAGCGCTTATTGTCATTGAGAATTGTGATCTGGACGATGTTATCACCTTTTCTCACAACGCCGTTTATAATGTGGAGAGCGGAAGTACCAGCGCCGGCCTGGATGTGGGCGACCAGCTGACGGTCCGGGAAGCTTTGTATATCATGGTGCTGAAATCGGCAAATGAAGTCGCCAATGCCCTGGCTGAGCATACCGCCGGTTCCATGGAAGATTTCGCGGAGATGATGAATAACAAAGCAGCCGAGCTGGGATGCCGGAATTCGCACTTTGTTAATCCCAGCGGTCTGAATGATCCAAATCATTATACGACGGCCTATGATATGGCATTGATTTCCCAGGCGGCTTATGAGAATGAGACATTTGTAGTGATTAATTCAACGCTGTTATACTCGGCCCCGATAACGAAAAGGAATCCTGAGGGTTTTACCGTCAGTCCCGGACATCGGATGATGAAGAAAAACAATGCCTTGTATTACCCGGGAATTATCGGCGGCAAGACCGGGTATACCATGTTGGCGGGCAACACGCTGGTAACCTGTGCCGAACGGGAGGGTCTGAAACTGATTACAGTAGTTCTCAACGGATATAAGACCCATTATGAAGATACGAAAACAATGCTGGACTTTGGTTTTAACAATTTCAAATCGGTGAACATTGCAGAAAGCGATACCAGATATAACACGGTGACGAATGACCTGACGATTGCCGGTTTGCCGGCGGCAGACTTATCGATCATCTCGATGCAGAAGGATAAAACCATCACCCTGCCGTACAATGCTGATTTTGCCGATGCATCATCCAGCATTACTTATAATTTGCCGGCTGGTGCACCAACTGGTGCAGTGGCTCGGATTTCTTATCAATATGGCGATCATGAAATTGGTTTTTCCTATCTGATGCTCAATTCATCAGGTGCAGCTGAGACCAAACCGGTCATTGATGTGACGACGGAAGCGGCGGTTGATCAGAGTATCCAGGCAGCCCAGGAAGAAAGCCCGGATGAAGCGGCATCTGTTGATCCCACCCAGCCGGCACAGCGGAAGCCATTGCTGCAGCTTCCTTCTGCGGTATGGATTGCCTTGCTGGTAATTGTGGCACTGGCGGTATTGACCGGTGGGATTGTGACAGCCAAGATCGTCATCGAAAAGAAAGAAGAAAGTGACCGGGAGGCTCGCTGTCAAAGACGGCAGCAGCGGCTGAAAGATATCGGAATGTCGCCGGCCGAGTTTGATTTACTGCTGCAGGAACGTCGGACAACTACGGATTTTCCGAAAAAGCGGAGGCGCGGACGAAAACGGTAGGCAGGCCTTTGTCGGGTCTGCCATTTTTTTCTTGATGTTCTATTTTCCCTTATTTCGTTTAATTACTTTCAACCGGGTGAATTCCTCCCGGTCCTTCTCCTCCAGCGCATTCGTAATATTGGCAACCAACCCCTGATAGGTGGGAATTGTAATATTCTTCAATGCATTTGCCCGTTTCTGCGTCTTATGGATGCTGCCTGCCAGACGGTAAGCGGAGTTTTCGACCATGGAAAGCTTCACCGTCAATTCTTTCACCTTTTCGAAGTTAAGCCGTGCCTCATCTAAAGACTCTTTGGTATTATAGTAAGAGTAGGAGCGTGACATGGGGGTGTGTTCATACTGCACCAGCGGAATCTCTGTTCCCATGATACTGCGGGTTTTTACCCGAATAGAATCCTCCACCGGAATCGAGACAGCGATCTCCTGAACATAGTTGATGCCCAGTTCAATATTGGCTCTTTGCAGCGCTGCATATGCGGCCGTAAAAGTAGTATCGATCTCGGACTGAATATCTTTGGCCTGATCGATCAGATTCATCAGCTCGCGCAGCAGGATATTCCGTTTTTTGTCCATCAGGTCATAGCCCTGGCTGGCCAGAGCCAGGGAGTTCTTGGCCAGAATCAGATTTCCTTTGGTCGGAAATGTATTCGGATTCATCAAATCCCCCCTTTATGCTTCTGTTTGTGCATCGGCAGGCTGGTAGTATTGATCCAGCAGCTTCGTGTCGACACGGTCCAATTCTTCTCGTGGCAGCATTCCCAGTAATTCCCAGCCGATGGTCAGGGTTTCGATAATGTTCCGGTTGTTGTGCGGTTCCTGGCCAATAAAACGGCGTTCAAATAATTTGCCAAATTCCAGATATTTTTTATCCAGCAGAGAAAGTTCATCTTCACCAATGACCGAAGCCAGTGCCCGTGCATCGCCGACCTTTGCGTAACAGGAGAAGAGCTGGTTGGCGACCGCCTGGTGATCCGCCCGGGTAAAGCCTTCACCGATCCCATCCTTCATCAGACGGGACAATGACGGCAGAATATGAATCGGCGGATAGATGGACTGGCCGGCCAGGCTGCGGTCCAGGACAATCTGGCCTTCTGTGATATATCCGGTCAGGTCGGGAATCGGATGGGTAATATCGTCGCCCGGCATGGTCAGAATCGGCAGCTGGGTGACCGAGCCATTAACACCTTTGACAATGCCGGCCCGCTCATATAATGCCGCCAGTTCGCTGTACAGGTAGCCGGGGAAACCTTTCCGGGAAGGGATCTCGCCTTTGGCGGAGGAGACTTCGCGCATAGCCTCGGCAAAGGAGGTCATATCGGTCAGGATTACCAGGATGTGCATATTCTTTTCAAAGGCCAGATACTCGGCCAGCGTCAGGGCTGCCTTAGGGGTAATCAGACGCTCCACTACCGGATCATTGGCCAGGTTGACAAACATGGCTACGTGCGAGGATACCCCGCTTTCTTCAAAGGTCCGGCGGAAGAAATCGGCAACATCATGTTTGACCCCCATAGCGGCAAAAACAACGGCAAATTCTTCGGCAGAATCATCGCCCAGCGATGCCTGCTGAACGATCTGCGCCGCCAGCTGGTCGTGAGGCAGACCGTTGCCGGAGAAAAT
>Ga0154002_1000139_pt1 | contig 18133 bp, 23 predicted proteins | sample TSNY086MetaG_FD_102276 | JGI IMG/M metagenome (GOLD analysis project Ga0154002, IMG submission 102276) | Attine ant fungus gardens microbial communities from New York, USA - TSNY086 MetaG | ecosystem: Host-associated > Fungi > Mycelium > Unclassified | place: USA: New York, Robert Cushman Murphy... | reverse complement strand
CACAAACAAATTTGACTCAAACTATGGCCACAGCCTTCCCAGCTGACTGCCTCCCTCCTGAGGGTTATTTCAAGTTGCAAGAGACCCTATATGTGTCAATTAATGCATAGGCTAAATCAAGAGGCTATGCATTTACAACTCAATATGAGAGAAAAATGGCTTCTTAACTGTTTACTATGCATGCAATCGAAGCTGCTGGCCTCCCAATATAGTAGACAAGCCTCTAAGTGTAGAAAATGTTATGCAATTGGCCATAAGATGACTTGGAGGGCATGCCCTTTACATTATTCAAGTATACTTTTTTTTTTTTTTTTTAGTCATCAATTATAAAGCCAACTACTCTAAATACAAATGAGCAAGAGGCAATTGGGGGCACAGTGGCAGACCCTGCAGCATGTATTGTAAGCATGCTTTCTAAGTACCAACTATGTAGTAGCCTAGGTAGTAAAAAATAAGAAAACTATACTAAATAACAAACTCTTTACCTCCAAATATCTGTCTTCTGAAAACATTTATCCATCTAAAGACCTCCCCACCCCTTCCATTTGCAATATCCATTGCCCTACCCTAGCCTTTAGCCCCTGCTATAGAACTCGATTGTCATAGAACAATCCCATTTGGGATCAGATAACAGATACCAAGATAAATACTCTAGTCAAATCTCTTTTCAAGAGTACCAGTGACTCTTTCAAAAACATTCCATCCTGAGAGAGAGCTCAAATAGATTTATCTTTGTATCTACTATGCTCTAATATACTTCCTAAAGGTGATACCCAGATTTTGGAGAAGAACATATATATTTGTAATAAGCTATAGGGAGTTCTTCTGTATGGGTATCATTTAGTGATAGAGTGTTCATAGAATTCTTTTTGAGAATGGTATTAGTGTGGCAAGGTCATAAAGACTTAGGCTCAACCAAGGTGGTTGTTTAGGAAGAATTCAATAAAATTCCTTGTTTGGTTCCACTAGGTACTTATACAAATATTGAATAGTCTATGTGCTTATCTCCTACAATCACATGACCCTTACTAATAACTATATATATCTTATAGAATCCTTTCTATACTATTTATATCTTTCCTATATTATATTCTTGGATGTTTCCCATCAAGTTAATGAATATATGAGAAATAGTTTTCTTCCTAGGAGTTATCTTATAACATGGTCTCTCTTTTAAGTTTCCTTGTTCTAAGGAATTTTTCTATTGTCTCTAGTTTTCCTCCCATTATCTTTTCCTCTATCTTTTGTATTCCTTATTTAACTACCTCCATAGTATCTTTGCTATAAACCTCTCTGGGAGTTCTTTTGAGAACTTCTTTCCATCATCTTCTTCTTCCTATTGCCTTACTTCTTTAGCTTTTTCTCTGTATTCCCTTTTGAACTCTTCAACCAGTTTCTTCAGTTTTCTCTACTTTTCCAAATATCTCCTTCTGCCATATATTCCTTCTATTATACTAAGAACTTTTCCTTCTCCCTAACTATCCTTTTGTTTAGTATTTTTTCTATCTCAAATTCCTTTTCTTCCTCAATAATAACTGGTTTTGGTGGAGTTTTTCTTTGTTCTTCCACCTGGGGCCTATACAACTGCACTTGACTTACATTAACTACAGGATGTATTTTAATAAAACTAGATAGTTCTAACTCTATAGCATTGGTTGGGACAATTCCCCTTGACCTTGTAAGGCCCTACAAACTACTCTGTCAACTTTTTCAACCTCCTTCCTACCATCTGTCACTTGAGATTCTTTGTACTTAATAGTACTAAGTCTTCAACTTTATACTCCTCCCCTTCTTCTCACTTTCTGTCTGTATACTTCTTCATCTCCTCCTGTGCTTTCTCTAATGCTGCTTTTGCCTTTTCCTGGATTTTTTTCATTTTTTCCACAAACTTCTCTGCTACCTTAAACTTTTCTTTTCTTCTTTCTTTAAATCCCATTTGTAAATCCTGACTGTAGTTTACCTTAAAGGAAGATACTTTTGTAGCCAAATAAATTTTATTATTATATACAAATTTGGTAGTTCCTAACCAGTCTAGCTACTACTTCTATCTGTGATCAATAAAGACCCTCAGGTATTGTATTTCAAGATAAAGTCAAATTGTAATAAATATAATGCTCATCTGGCTTGTCTTTGGCTTAACTTCTGACTAGTTATAAAATACTAGAGGTTTTTGTAATCTGTCCAGATTTCAAACTTTACTTTTGCTTCCTTTAGGTAGTACTTCTATACTTCTAAACATTGAATTACTGCTAGCATTTCTTTGTCATGGATTTTGTAATCTTGCTCAGTTGCATTTAGTAACTTTGGGATAAAGACTACTGGTCTTCATTTTTCATTCCCATACTTTACTGATAGTACTCTGTCACAAACTTCATTTGGACCATAACTCTGGGAATACTTGATCAATTTCAACAATCTAAATAGCTATAGAAAGCCCTTAAGAAGAACTTTCAAATAGTACCAAAAATGTCTCAAAGTGATCAGTATTCACTGAGTTATTAGCAGATCAGTCAGTGATCACCAAGTCACCAGACACTAAATTGCCAATATCTTGGGAACTGCTTAACATAATCATTTGCTTCAACAACCATTGTGAAGCTCTCTTCAATGCGCTTCTTTTGGCTATAAATAGATCCAGAGGCAATAAGATCCCATAGAGATACAAGGTCCTCAATATTTGTACATGACACTGATCTTTACTCATAGATTATCATCTATTCTTGAATAGAACAAAGGACTGTCCTAAGATGGTTAGGTTATCTCTATTTCAAAAACAATAGCACTCCTATATGTAAAACAATAGGTAATGATTATATGGTAGGCTGTTCTGGTATATAGACCACCACAATCATGTATTTAAGGACTGTATATCTGAGAATAAACCTCAGACTTAACAATATCTTTTGCTACTGTCTAAACTTTGCTTTTTTGAGCCTTTTGATTATCAAATCATCAACTTACAAATCAGTAAGTGGCCATTTGTGATAGTTTGTTAAGTCTACTGTTTTCTGTCCCTATTGTCTCTACAAAGGACATGGGGTTGTGTTCATTCCAGATGTGGGTCTAGGGGGCTATAAAGAGGTCTCTTTGTCTTTGTTACAGAACAAGATGACTTTCCTGAGAGTATCTCTGTTTCTATTACAGAACAAATAACTGACTGAGAGCTTAGAGTAGGTTTCTATTAAGGATCTATCTCTATAGTAGGCTGGACCCCAGGCATAAAGAGGAAGATCTGTCTCTCAAACTATTGAGAGCAGGCTAACTTGTGTATCACAGCTAGTTCTGAAAGACTTTGGATTTGTGTAAACATTTCCAAAAAACCCTTGCAAGTAGCTGGAACCACTCTAAGACCTCTATTTTCTCCTTCATGAGCTAGTGTGAGAAACTGGACATAACGTTAAACTCTCCCCTCAAGACAGGACCTATGTCGTTGGAAGGACACTTTTAGTATAGTTGTAGTATAGTTTCTGTCTACTATACTTCATCTGCTGAACTAGAGATAATATGCTCACTTTTTCCCCCAAGCCATGCCTACTATCAAAAACACCAAAACTCTTGCTGAATGCCTTTTGCTGAAAAAGGAGTATGTGACTGAGAAGTCATTGCTGAAAAGGATAGAAATAGAATCCACTCCATTTACCAAACTCTATGATAGACTTGTCAAAGCAAACCTTTGCTGGTACAAAGTAGATGATTTCTACTTTGCATCCTGCCCTCCAGAATTACATTTTTGCAAAACCAAGAAATTATTATACATAAAGGAGTACAAAGAACTCCTAGAACCCATTTTAGATTATATATCACTATTTTTTTACTAAAATAAGTAAAAACAAGACCTGAGCTGAGGATCCACAGTATGACTCACTGTGGAAATGGTTCAATTTACTGTAGGATATAATCATAGAGCTGGACAAAATTGATCACAAGCTTACAGCTAAGGAGTGGAGAATACTAAAAGGCACTTATAAGTGTCTAAAGAATATAGATCTTTCTAAACCAGCTACTAGAGTACCAGAGATTTGTAAAGCTCTTCTAGAGCTCAATATTACTATTCTATAGACATAATATTATTGGAATGGTATTTGGTGTAATATAATGGCATTAAAAGACTAAATTTGGGCATTTTTTCCTTTTACCCCTTTGAAAATATATTCAAGAACCATAATTAATTACTTAAATAGATATATCAACTTTCAACAACTTTACCACTACTGTTTCCTTTTCTGATTTCAGTGCTAAGAATTAGGATGTGCTTGTCAAAGATAACATAAGTACTGAGCATATACCCTGGGATAAGACTGAGATATAGATGCTACAAAATATGCATCAAGAAACTTCTCTCCTTCTCAAGAACTACATTGACCAGGTGCTCAATGGAAAAATCAACCATTATAATGGTGTCTTAACCACTGCATATACTAGGATTACAACTTTGGAGACAGAAGTCACCCATCTTTGGGAAGAGCTGACAAGGCTCTCTGAAGAAAATATCATCTCCAAAACTAAGATACTAGAGCTACCAATATTTGCAGGCTCTGAAAATAAGATGCATCTGTATAATTGGTTGAGCCAGATTGCTTTCTATTGTTTAGCATCTAGTATTATATCAGATGATCAGAAAATCATATATGCCCTCACCTGTTTATATGCTCCTGCCAGCACATATATGAAATCATATTATGACAAGGTTTAGACAGGATTAAGTATTGGTTCTTGGGGCGACTTTACCCAAGAACTCAAAAATATTCATGGACAATGAGATGACAAGAAAGGAGTGAAGAGAGAATTAACAGCACTCTGGGTCAACAAGGACCTAGCAAGAAAGAACTTTGTTAAGTATATAGAACGATACAGGACATTGGCAAGAATTGTCAACTATAGTGATGAAGTTCACACTAACAAAATGAAGAAGGTCATTCCTGATGAGCTGTGAAATATGCTTGTCATCTATGAAATTACAAATCAGTCTCCAAAAACATAGGATAACTACCTCAAATTGTTGATACAAGCATATAAGATCTTACATCCAGACAAGGCCCAGGGTACAATATTTGGTCCAGAGGCAATTAGAGAGAAGAGTGGAGAAAAGAAAGACCCAAATACAATAGAAATAGATGAGAGTCAGAGAAAGAAAGGGAAGAGCTTGTAATACTGTTAGATATGTGCTGGAAAAGGCTTTAAGAATAAGTCAAAAATACACAATACAGTAGACTGTTATGACAAGCCCAGTAATGAGGACAAATGTCCTCATAAGATCTCTTCCCAGAAACCATCTCCACTGGGTCCAAGCAAGAATAAAAATCAGTCATTTAGAACATGGCTGATAAAGATATTGGAGGAAGATAATGACGACCCAGATTCCTCTCCTGAGGATGTCAAAATTAATAGTACATCAATTGAGAAAATCCCTGATCCTATTCCTCCAAGTGGGAAGGGAAAGGGGACACCCAAATTGGATTTTCCCTTGGGACCGTAAAGTATAGTGTTTGTGATCTACAGTCAAAGGAAAGTATACTCTCTATTAGCTCGCAAAAGTCAAAAGTAGTACTGGAATCTTGTAATAATATAGCACGCAACAAGACTACTTCCTTTAAAATTCCAGTTACACTTTGGGTATATGAAAAGAAAGTACAAACCAAGGCTTTAGTTGATTTGGAAGCTACCACAAACTTCATTGACAGAGTTGTCATAGAAAATAATAACCTGGTAACTTATAAACTGGCAAATCCATATTGTGTAATCAATGTAGATGGCACTCCCAACAAGGTAGAATATATAACTGAGTATGTCTGAGCTTATATAGAAATTGGATCACACAGGACGATCCAGTATCTCTTTGTCACCAACTTAGGGAATAAAGAGATGATGATTGGGTATTTGTACTTGTATAAGCATAATCCAAATATTGATTGGCAAAAAGGTCAATGGAAGTTTACCAGGTATCCAGATACATATACTAGTAAAGCCCATAAAATACGAGATGTAGAAGCAAAAACTAATAAACTTCATCTCAAACTGGATGTCAGCAGATCTTTCTTATTGGATGATATAGGAGATGAGGACCCCAACAACCATATTCTTAGCTGGACAAATATAACTGACCCAGGCAGTCATCAACAGATGATGATAACTATAGCTATACTCAATAATTGAGACCAATACAGAGACTCAGATTGTGAAGATACAAATACCTAGAAGATTCATATGCCAGAGTAGCTATATGAATATGGAAATGTGTTTTCAAAGAATAAGTTAGAGAGAATACCAATACAGAAACCATATGACCATGTAATTGACTTTGTGGAAGGCATAACACTTTTCAAACCAGCCAAGGTCTATCTGCTCTCCCTAGTAGAAAGAAACTCTTTTGACATGTGGATCAATGAAAAACTCAGAAAGGGATATATCCGACCATCTACTAGCCTAATAGCAGCTCCATTCTTCTTTGTAAAGAAGTACAATGGAAGCTTATGACCTGTCATAGACTATAGAACCCTCAATGGAATTACTATCAAAAATCACTATCCAATTTCTAGAATAGCTGACTTGATTGAATCACTCAGCAAAGCCTTAATCTTTACCAAAATTGACTTGAGGTAGGGATACAACAATGTTTGCATCAAAGAAGAAAATGAATGGAAGACAGTATTTATTACAAGACAAGGCCTTTTTGAGGCAACTGTCATGTATTTTGGTTTTTCCAATGCACCAGCAACCTTCTAAAGCATGATAAATGATATATTGGGAGACTTGATTTGCATATGACTAGTAATGGTATATTTAGATGATATTCTAATATTTGGGACATGTTTGAAGGAACACAGGCAATTGGTCAAGGAAGTACTGAAAAGGCTCCAATTTAATGACCTCTACGCTAAAGCAGAAAAGTGTTTCTTTGAGCAAAGTAGTATCAAGTATTTGAATATAATTATTTCAGAAAATAAAGTACAGATAGATGAGGAGAAACTTTTAGAAGTTCTAAAGTAGCCAGTACCAACAAAAGTCAAGCAAGTACAAGCATTCTTAGGCTTTGTGAATTTCTATTGTAGGTTTACTGAGAACTTTGCCAAGATGTCAAAGCCACTCTCCAACTTGACCAAGAAGGATAGTATCTGGACTTAGGGCAAAGAGTAACAGAATGCTTTTGAGACACTAAAAAAGGCCTTTACTATGGCTCCAGTCCTAAGAATACCAAATAACAAAGATCCCTTTAAGTTATTTACTGATGCCAGTGACTTTGCAACAGGAGCTATCTTATCATAAAAGGATATGCAAACTAATCTGTGGCATCCAGTAGCTTTCTTCTCCAAGTTATTAAATATCCATGAAAAAAACTACAAAATCTATAACAACTACTTGCAGTAATTTGGGAACTAGAGAAATACAGACACCATTTGGAGAAACATCCATATAAAGTTGAGATCTGGTCAGATCATCAGAACCTTATATTTTTTAGAACAGCTCAAAAACTAACCAGAAGACAAATAAGATGGGTACTTTTTATAACTCGTTTTGACTTTATACTCTATCATAAACCAGAAAAGACAATGCAGGTGGAAGACCCCTTGTCCAAACAAGCAGACTATGAGATAGGGATAGACCTCAACAATATGAACCAGGTATTGCTAAAATCTGAGTTCTTTGCTATTAATGCACTAGAGTATAGTGACTTAGCCTGAGGTAACTTAATCACTCTCCTAGTCCGAGTTGACAAGGAGAACTCAATAGAGTTCCCATTCAATTGTAGTACACTACTTATATACCTCCTGTATTTACTTCTATTTATAAACTCCCATGCATTTCCTTTTAGTTGTTTCACATATCTGCAGATTTAAAAAGAAAAGAAAAAGAAAAAGAAAATAAATAATAACTTAGCTGTTTTGGTCATGTCATGACACTACCCCCCTCTTAAGTTTCCTCATCCCGAGGATTTCCCTATAACTCATAGTATGGATCAACCATGTTGCCCATTTCCTCGTCGTCTTCTTCTGTCTACTCTCTTACCCCTGATTTGTCTTCTTCTTCCTTAATTGTCTCCATGGTTCTTCACCCTCTTGTCCTTCCTTCTTTTTATCGTCTCCAGTTTCTTTCTAACCTTGTACAGTATTCTTCATTGTACCTTTTATCCAACTATCCAAATAACTTTCTTGCCATGAACCATCCTGGCAATTCTCCTCTTTTAAATGTCCCTTCCTCTTTTTCTTGCTTTCTTATATCCTCCATATCTCGTTGATATTCCTTCTCATATTCTTCAATTGCCTCTCTTGCATTTCCTAAGTTTTCCTTCCCTTCCCAGGTATCTGATTCTGCTATGAATCCCTTCCATCATACCAGATACTTGTCTTTTTCTTATATTCTCCACTTATTTAGGATTCTTTCCACCTCCCATTCCTCTTCTCCCTCAATTATTACTGGAGCTGGTTTCTCCTTTCTCTGCCCCTCTACTTGCCCTATATATCTTTGTATTCTACTAATGTTAACTACCAAGTGTATTTTTACTGTACTAGGTAGTTCTAATTCTACTGCATTCAATGATATAATTTTCTTTATCCTGTAAGGGCTTACAAACCTCTCCATTAACTTCTCTGTCCTCCTTCCGACCATCTGGTATTTCAGATCCTTTGTGCTCAACATCACTAAGTCTCCTACTTTATAATCATTGATCTCTTCTCTCTTTTTATCTGCATATTTCTTCATCTCCTCTTGTGCTTTTCCTAGTGCTGCTTTTGCTTCCTCCTGGATCTCTTTTATTTTTGTTACAAATTTCTCTGCTCCTTCATATTTCCTCTTCCTTTTCATCTCAAACCCCATTCTAGGATCTTGTCTGTAATTTGCCTTGAAGAACGACACTTTAGTACTTGAGTGTATTTTGTTATTGTAGGTAAACTCTGCTGTTCCTAACCAGTCAGGCCACTGCTCCTGCCTGTGGTCAATAAATATCCTTAAGTACTGTTCTAGTTCCTGATTAACCCTCTCCATCTGTCCGTCAGTTTAAAGGTAGAACGCTATTGACAACTTACTCTCAATCCCCAACATCCTATTCAACTCCTGCATTATTCCTGCTGTGAACTGTAGTCCTCTGTCTGAGACAATGCTCTCAGGTAACCCATGCAGCTTCTACACATTGTCTCTAAACAACCTAGCTAGCCCTTCTGCCAATGTTTTCTCTGTAGTAGGGATGAAGTGGACTATTTTCATTAATCTGTCTACTTAATATGAGAGCCCCAAACAGGAAAAGGTTTCCCATGCATTTGAACACTTAATTCAAAATCTCAAAGCATACAATGGAGTAAGGGTATAAATAGGGTGGGGACTTAGTAAGTCAAATCACATGACAAGGTCAGGTGATTATAAGAACATTCTGGAAAGAACATGTGATTGTGGGACTCTAGGGTACAGCCACTGTAGTAGTAGTATAAGTAAGGCTGCAATCCAATGAAGAACTCCATTGAGTTCTTCTTGAATATCCACCTAGGGTGATCACTAAGGGCATTCACTGTCCATTGATAATATAAGAACTTGATACCACATCCGAGCACTGTTCACCTCAAACCCTGCTCAAAATCACTTAAAGGCGTAGTTGGCTTCATACCAGCCCCACGAGTGATTTTCCCCACTACACTTACTCCACATCCTTCCTCGCTAGGGAGCACAGTGCTCTCAAGCCTCTTGGATAGTGGGCCCTAGCTGTAAAGGGGACTTTACTGTCAGTTAGAGACAGTGGGTAGATGGCCTAGACAAAGCTCGTGTTCCTATCTGAGACCTAACCTCTATATCGAGTGGGCTCATAATTAGTTCTTTGCTATCAGCTCTGTGCTACCAATCCATTGTGATTGGTCTATGCAGGAGAACGATGGAAAACCTCTTAAAGGCCTGCCTAGCTTAGAGATTCTCTTCTTAGGGATAGTATTATTTCACCCTTCTTAGTCGGTAGTTAGCTATAAGTACAGACAAAGAAGACTGCTCATCCTCCTATGAGGAAACATCAACATCAACATCACTATCACCATCACCATCACCAATGTCTTGCCAACAACAGCAGCAACAGGGAGAACACCCTTCAGTACCCGTCCCTCCCCCCAAACCAGAGAGGAGCAACTCCTTGCCATGATCACAACTCTGTAGCAGCAGGTCAATACCATGCTCCTCCAACAGCAAGGGAGCAGAGTGGAGGTTGCAAGACCTCAAGTTTTCAGTGGAAGAATGGAAGAGGTGAGCACATTCGTTAATGCAGCTTGCCTATACATTAGGATGAAGATGACGGAGGAAGCAGCAGCAACCCAGGTGGCCTGGGTATTGTCATATGTGCAGGGGGGAATAGCAGAGACATGGAAGGATAACCTGTTGGATGAGTTGGCCAAGGGAGAGTCAGAGGTGGAATTAGTAGAGCAACTATTTGCAAAAATAAGAGACGACTTTGGGGAGACATTGGAGGAGGAGAGAAAGATAGAGCAACTAAGGACAATTGAGCAAGGAAGGAGAACCTGTGATGAATACGTACAGGAATTTAAAAAGGTTGCTAGAGGAAATGGCTATAAGGGAAGGCCTCTCATCAAAGAATTTAAAAGAGGACTAAATGGGGCCATTAGGAGGAAGCTAGCAGAAGCAGAGGAACCACCAACCACCATTGGAGAGTAGCAAGAAAGGGCAGTGAGACTGGATAGAAACCAGAGACAGAGCAGGGCAGAAAAGAGAGTATTGGGGAGGAACATGGCGTGCCCAGGGGAAAATGTGCAGCCTAGAGAGGGAGGATCATATGGGGGAAGAGGGGGGCAAATAACATGGAGAACAGAAGGAGGGTATAGAGAAGGAGGAGGAGGAAATACGTCTAATAGAGGAGGAGCTCAAACAGGTCCAAGGAGAGACCCCAATACAATGGATGTAGATAGAGAAAGGGGAGGAGACAGAACATGCTATGTGTGTGGAAAATGGGGCCATATAACCAAAAACTGCTGGGAAAGACATAGGGGAAGAGTAGTGGAAACACCACAGGAGTCGGCAAAAGAAAATGGAGGACAGTGAGCTCTCGGCTGGCCTCCAATAATGTATACAGTGTATTGCACCCAGAAAAACTGGGCAATAAATTGAACTCCATCAATACAACTAAGAGAGTAAGAGACATACGATGCACACTATGATCATTAAGAGAAGTCTGGTTAAAAGTAGGGTTAGAGAAGCTGGAAAGTCATAAAGGAGTAGCAGTGAAGGTGCTATTGGATAGCAGGGTGACAGATCTGTTCATGGACACGACCTTTGCAAAGGAAAAGGGGTTTAAAATGGAAAAATTGAAAAAACCCCTTTTAGTTAGGAATGTGGATAGAACAGCAAATGTGGGAGGGGCTATAACACACCAGGTCGAGTGCAATATGTTCTTTAAGGGACATATGGAAAGAGCCAGAATGGATATGTACAACTTAGGGAAGACAGAGTTAATACTGGGAATGCCATGGCTAGCAGCCCACAATCCAGAAATAGATTGGGAGAAAGGAGAAGTGAAGATGACGCGTTGCCCACCTATATGTGGAAGAAGAAAGCAAGAAGTGAAGGAGAAGAAAGTAAGAAAGACAAAAAAGGATAAGGACAAGGAAGTGTTAAAAAAGCTGGTACCCAGGAGATTTTGGAAGTAGAAGAAAGTATTTGGAAAAAGGGAGTTAGAAAGGATGCCGGTACGAAAGATCTGGGACCATACCATAGAATTAAAGAAGGGATTTACACCAAGAAAGGGGAAAGTATACTCACTATCAAGAGAGGAAAGAGAGGAAGTACAGACATTTGTAGAAGACCAGTTGAGAAAGGAATATATCCAACCCTCCAAGTCACCCCAGACATCACTAGTACACTTTGTGGCAAAAAAGGATGGCATACAGAGAATGGTACAAGACTATCAATATATAAATCAGTGGACAATAAAAAATGGGTACCCTTTACCCCTCATTGCAGATATATTGGATGGAGTAGGAAAGAGAAAGGTGTTTACGAAGTTGGATTTAAGATGGGAATACAATAATGTCAGAATCAAGGAAGGAAACGAATGGAAAACAGTGTTCACAACACATATTGGAGCATATGAACCTACAGTCATGTATTTTGGGTTGACAAACTCCCCTACCACCTTCCAAGCAATGATGAACAACCTGTTCAGGGACCTCATAAACCAAAGGGACACAGCAACCTTCATTGACGACATTTTAGTAGCCATAGATATGGAAGAGGGACATGATGAGTTGGTGGAGGAAGTACTAAGAAGATTGGAAGAGAACAATCTGTTTGTGAAACCAGAGAAATGCAAATGGAAAGTAAGAGAAGTAGAGTTCCTAGGAGTAGTAATCAGTCCAAAAGGAGTGGAGATGCAAAAGGAGAAGGTAGAAGGAGTTCTGAACTGGCCGGCATCTAGGAATGTCAAAGAAGTACAAAAATTCCTAGGCCTCACCAATTACTACAGGAGGTTCATAAAGGACTTTGCTAGGATAGCAGTACCACTACACGTGCTAGTCAGAAAGGAGCAAAAGTGGAAGTAGAGGCCGGTGGCCTTCATCTCTAAATCGCTGAATACCACAGAGCGAAATTACGAAATTCACGATAAAGAGATGCTGGCAGTTATAAGGTACCTAGAAGCATGGAGGCACTACTTAGAGAGAGCAAAACTCGAATTTGAAATCTGGATAGACCATAAGAATCTCCAGTACTTTATGACAAGTCAAAAATTAAACCACAGACAAGCAAGATGGGCCCTATACCTATCGCGATTTAATTTCATATTAAAACACGTTCCAGAGAAGAGCATGGGGAAGGTGGATGGATTAAGCAGAAGACCAGACTGGCAGGAGGGGGTGGAAAGAGATAACGAAGACCAGAAGCTGATAAAACCAGAGTGGATTAGGGGGGTAGAAACATTGATGGAGGAAGAAAACCTAAGAGAAATAATCAGAAAAGCACAGGAAGGGGATGAGAAGATAGTGAAAGCAGTAGAGGAGTTAAAAAGGACAGAAATAAAAGCGCTGAAAGATGAAGAGTAGGAAATTGAGGATGGGATAGTATTAAAGGAAGGAAGAATATACATGCTGGAAGGAGACCTCAGGAGAGAAATAATACAACTACACCATGACACTCCAGTAGGAGGGCATGGGGGGAGGTGGAAGATGGCAGAGTTAATTGTCAGGAACTATTGGTGGCCAGGAGTAACAAAGGAGGTAGGAAGATATGTGGATAGATATAATGCATGTCAAAGATACAAGAAGCAAAGCAAAGCACCAGCAGGAAAACTAATGCCCAATGCAATCCCAGAAAAGCTATAGAGCTACATATCGGCAGATTTTATCACCAAACTGCTACTAGCCCAGGGATACGACACAATCTTAGTAGTATGCAACTGTTTTAGCAAAATGGCACATTTTATAGCAACAATGGAAAAGACGTTGGCGGAAGGACTCGCAAAGCTGTTTTAGGACCATGTATGAAAATTGCATGAACTTCCAGAGAGCATCATATCAGACAGAGGAGTGCAGTTTGTAGCGGAAATGATGAAGGAGCTGAATAACTTGCTGGGAATCCAGACAAAGCTCTCAACAGCCTATCACCCTCAAACGGATGGGCAGACAGAGAGGATAAACTAGGAGTTAGAGCAATATCTAAGGGTCTTCATTGATCATAGACAAGAGCAGTGGCCAGATTGGTTAAGGACAGCGGAGTTCGTATATAACAACAAAATCTATGCAGCTACAAAAACATTGCCATTCAAAGCAAACTACGGTCAAGACCTGAGAATAGGATTTGAGGGAAGAAGAAAGAGGAAGTATGAGGCAGCAGGAAAATTCATAGAAAAAATGAAGAAAATCCAGGAGGAAGCCAAAGCAGCATTAGGAAAAGCACAGGAGGAAATAAAAAAGTTTGAAGACAGGAAATGAGGAAAGGGAGAGGAGTACAAAGTGGAGGACTTAGTGCTGCTAAGTATAAAGGACCTAAAATGGTAGATGAAAGGAAGAAGGTCGGAAAAGCTGACCGAATGCTTTGTGGGCCCCTACAAAGTAAAAGGAATCATCTCAAGTAATATAATAGAATTAGAGCTGCCTAATTCTATCAAAATACATCCTGTAGTTAATGTAAGTAGAGTACGACTCTACAAATCACAGGTAAAGGGACAGAAGAAGATACCACCAAAACCAGTCATCATTAAAGGAGAAGAGGAATTCAAGGTGGAGAAAATCTTAAATAAAAGGACGGTTAGAGAGAAGGAGAAGTTCCTGGTGAGGTGGAAAGGCTACACGGCAGAAGAGGATACCTGGGAAAATAGGGAAAACTTGGAAAATGCAAAGGAGCTGGTAGAAGAGTTTGAGAGAGAGCACGGGGAAGAGGTCGAAGAACTAAGGTGACAGGAGCAAGAAGAAGAAGAAAAGGAGTTCAGTCAGGAATTACCTAGAGAATTCATAGCAAAACTACTATATGGTTGGGGGAGAAGAAGATACAAAAGAGAGAGGGAAAAGAGATGGGACAAAAATTGGTATCAATGGAAAAATTCCTTGAGATGAGGAAACTTGAAGGGGGGGCCATGTTATGAGAGCCCCAAACAGGAAAAGGTTTCCCATGCATTTGAATACTTAATCCAAAATCTCAAAGTATACAATAGAGTAAGGGTATAAATAGGGTAGGGACTCAGTAAGTCAAATCACATGACAAGGTCAGGTGATTATAAGAACATTCTGGAAAGAACATGTGATTGTGGGACTCTAGGGTACAGCCACTGTAGTAGTAGTATAAGTAGGGCTACAATCCAACAAAGAACTCCATCGAGTTTTTCTTGAACATCTACCTAGGGTGATTATTAAGGGCATTCACTGTCTATTGATAACACTACTACTACTAAGATTGAGTCATATCCCTGTGCTATTGGTAGTTTGGTGATAAAGTCTGCTGATATATGTGTCCAAGATTTTTCAGGTATCAAACTGGGCATTAATTTGCCTGCTAGCTGTTCTGTATGGTTTTTGTTCCTCTGACAAGAATCGCATCCTTCCACATATTGTTTCACCTCCTTAGTTACTCCTGGCCACCAGAAGTTTTGGGTGACCAACTCCACCATCTTCTATTGTCCTCCATGTCCTCCCACTGGTGTATTGTGGTGTAGCCTAATTATTTCTGCTCTCAGTATGTTATCTTTGGGTACATACACCTTTCCTTCCTTATATATTATACTGTTCTCTTCCCTCCACTCTTCATCTCTCAGCATCTTTACTCCTGCTTGTTTCATTTCTTCCACTGCTTTGACTACTTTATTATCTTTTACTTTTGACTTCCTTACTTTCTCCAATAGATCCACTCCTTCCACAATTATTTCTACCCTTTCTGTTCTTCTAACTTCTAGCCACTTGGGTTTTACCAGTGTTCCGTCCTCATTGTCCCTTTCTACTCCTACCTTCCAATCTGGCCTCCTGCTCAAGCTATCTGCCTTTCCCATCTTACTCTCTGGAACGTGCTTTAGTGTAAAATTGAACCTCAATAGGTATAATGTCCATCTTGCTTGTCTTCTATTCAATTTTTGTGCCTTCATGAAGTATTCGAGGTTTTTATAATCTGTCCATATCTCAAATCTTATTATTGTTCCTTCCAGGAAATGCCTCCATGCTTCCAGGCATCTGACTACTGCTAATATTTCTTGTCATGAATCTCGTAGTTTCTTTCTGTGTCACTTAGAGATTTAGAAATAAAGGCAACTGGTCTCCATAGCTCATCAGGACCCTTCATTGATAATACTTCCCCAGTAGCATAGTTTGAAGTGTTTGCTTCTACCCTGAATTCTTTGTCTAGATCTGGTGCTGCTAGTACTGGCTTAGTTGTAAAGATCCTTTTGAGCTCATCAAATGCTTTCTGCTGCTCCTCCCCCCACTACCACTTCACATCCTTCCTCATTAGCATGTTCATTGGCCTGGCTACTCAAGCAAAGTCCTTAATAAATCTCCTGTAATAGTTTGCAAGACCTAAAAATTTCCTGACATTTTTCACGTTCTTTGGTTTTGGCCAATTCAGCACCCCATCTACCTTCTCTTTCTCTATCTCTATTCTGCCAGGTCCTATGACTACACCCAGGAATCCAATCTTCCTTACTTTCTATGCATACTTCTCTGGCTTGACATACAAGTCGTTCTCTTCTAACCTTCTCAGGACCTCCTCTACTATCTCATCATGTCCCTCCTCTGTTTCTGTCCCAACTAGCACATTGTCCACAGATGCTGCTACCTTTCCCTCATTAATCATGTCTCTTAGAATTTCATTCATTATTGCTTGAAATGTGGCTGGTGAATTTGTCATTCCAAAGAACATGACTATCAGTTCAAAGGACCCTATATGAGTTGTGAATGCTCCCTTCCACTTATCTCCTTCCTTGATTCTTATATTGTTGAACCCCTACCAAAGATCCATTTTTGTGAATACTTGCTTACTCTCTATGTTGTCAATTAAATCTGTGATTAATGGAAGTGGGTAGTTATTCTTCACTATTTGGTCATTTAGGTTGCAGTAGTCCATCACCATCCTTTTACTCCCATCCTTCTTGTCTACAAAGAATACTGGTGACGTCTGAGAGGATTTAGATAGTCTGATATACCCCTTTCTCAGTTGATCATTTACAAAGTTCTGAACTTCTTCCCTTTCGTTTTTGGATAAAGGATAAATTTTTCCCTTTTGTGGTTTAAACATTTCTTTGAGATCTATGGCATGATCCCAGATTTTCCTTGTTGGTATCCTTTCCGACTCCATCTTCCCAAACACCTTCCTCTATTTTAGAAACCTCTTTGGAACCATTTTCTCAATTTTCTTATGATCCACTTCAACCTCCTCATCCCTTCTCCAGTCCTCTTTATCCTCCATTGCCCACCTCACCATCTTTTCTTCTTCTAGTGTGACTATCCTTTTTCCCTTCTTTGCTTTCTGCCCCTTTTCCAATTTTGTGTTCCTTCTACATAATGAAGGGCATCTTGTTATCTTGACCTCCTCTGTTTCCCAATTGATTTCTGGGTTGTGGGCTTATAACCATGGCATCTCCAATATCATGTCTGTTTTTCCCAAATCACATATATCCATTCTTATTCTTTCTACATAGCTCTTGTAGTACATGTTTACTTCCACTTGGTGTGTAATAGCCCCTTTACTATTGTTTGTTCCATCTATATTTCTGACTGCCACTGGTCTTTCTAGCTTCTGCAGTCTAAACCCATGTTTTGCTGCCATTTTCTTGTCCATAAACATTCCTGTTATACCACTATCCAAGAGTGCTTTCACTATTATGCCTTCATGTGTATCTACTTTCTCTACCCCTATGTTTAACTATACCTCCCTTAACATTTTGAATGTTCTCCTAACGTCTTTTTGTCTATCCTCTTTTTTTGCTGCGCCATTCAGAACTACTGTCTGCATGCTGCCCTGCTGCACCTTTTCCTCTCTAGGATGCACCACTACTTCTTTCCTTTTCTTTTGCTTTGAGCACCCACATCACTCGGCTTCCTCTAACTTTCTTCCTCTGAGAACTCCTTGTCCTCTGTTGTTTTCCCTATACATTCCTTTCTTTCCGCACCACCTACATTTTATATAGGTTGCTATGTGTTATGAGAGCCCCAAGCAGGAAAAAGTCTCCTATACATTCAAACACTTAGTCCAAAACCTCAAAGCATACAATGGGGTTAAGATATAAATAGCAGGGGAACTTAAGAAGCCAAGTCACGTGATAAGGTCACAAGGTTGTAGAACATTCTGGAGGAACATATGATTGTGGACTAGTAGTGGTACAGCCACTGTAAAAGTAGTATAAGTAGTAGTCCAATCCAATGAAGAACTCCATTGAGTTCTTCTTGAACATCCACCTAGGGTAATCACTAAGGACACTCACTGTCTCTTGATAACACTATGACTTCTTCTGTCATCCATCCTAACTCCAACAGCTGTGCATCTTCTGGTACATTCTTCCCTCCATAGTATTTCTGTGCCTTTTCCCACTTGGGATGTGCTGACCTCTCTCCCTGCTGCGCCTTTTGCAGACTGACTGCACATGCTGCTTCTTTACTTCTCCTTTCCTTCTCCTCCTTAGTAACTGGGCACTCCCACTTGTAGTGTCCTATCCTCCAACATCTGAAACATTGCACCCCTT
>Ga0154002_1000131_pt1 | contig 18579 bp, 17 predicted proteins | sample TSNY086MetaG_FD_102276 | JGI IMG/M metagenome (GOLD analysis project Ga0154002, IMG submission 102276) | Attine ant fungus gardens microbial communities from New York, USA - TSNY086 MetaG | ecosystem: Host-associated > Fungi > Mycelium > Unclassified | place: USA: New York, Robert Cushman Murphy... | reverse complement strand
GGCGGCGGTGTGAATCGATTAAGCGAACGTTGGCGCGGCGGCCGGATTTATTGAAAGAGGCGAAGCTTTCTAAAAAGGAAAAACAGTATCTGGAATCTTTACAATCAAAGCGCAGAAACGGCTTTTAAGTACTGCCTTGGTGTCATTCCTTTGTATTTTCGGAACGTTTTTACAAAATAGCTGCTGTCGTTAAATCCGCATTGGAATGCGGTCTCTGTAACTGATAAATCCATTGTGGAAAGTAAATAGCAGGACCGTTCAATCCGATAATAATTCACATAATCCATTGGTGTTTTCCGGATGACGGCATGAAAGTAACGGCAGAAATATTTGGGCGACATGCCGGCAATTTTGGACAGGTCCTGTAACGTAATAGTGGATGAATAATTTTGGTCAATATATTCCAGGACCTGTTTCATAACAGCCGTTTTCCTTAACACGTGGTCAGAAGGATTGGCGGTTTTCGTATAATGATGATATTCAAAAATAATACCAAAAATCTCATACAAAGTACCTACCGTGCTTAATTCACTGCCGGGAACTTTTTTCTGTACAGACTCAAATAAATGTTCGGCAATTTGAAGAAATGTCCGGTATTCTTTGGTGAAATGATTCTTCACGGTAATGTGCTGATGTGAAATCTGGCATAAATACCTGCGGCAGGCATCTGTATGCATGAGGAGCGGTTTCATATCAAATACAATGCATTCATAAATGCAGTTTTCAGGAAAACCGCCATGAATAACCCCTTCATTGATAAAGATAACATCTCCGGCCTTTGCCGTAATTTCCTCATCATCCAGGCAGAGAATCAGGCGGCCTTCCAGAATTCGTATGATTTCCAATTCTTTATGCCAATGGAACGGCATATGATACCTTGGATGCTGTTCGTCCACATGGTAACATTCAATCGGAAAATCGGCCGTTCCATGCTGTTTTTTTTCGTTATATTCCAGATAATGCATAAAATCCATCCCTTTATGTATGATAAGCATATTATATCAGACGAGAAGAAGAGATAAAAGTGAAAATTGTTATATTTTTTGCCATTATAAAACAAGAAAGCCAGAGCATCAATGTAATATAATGCTGATATAGAGTGCATCTGCTTTGACAAAAAAAGATCAGGAGAGAATGCGATGGCAAAAAACAGATTAATCGGAGATTATCCGGTGATTGGAATCCGCCCGACGATTGACGGGAGAAGAGGATATTTGAAGGTACGTGAATCACTGGAGGAGCAGACCATGAATATGGCCAGATCTGCGGCCGCATTATTTGCGGAACATTTACGTTACTCCAATGGAGAGCCGGTGAAAGTAGTCATTGCCGACACCACCATCGGGCGTGTGGCGGAGGCGGCTGCCTGTGCCGATCAATTCAGGAAAGAAGGAGTGGATATTACCCTTACCGTAACTCCATGCTGGTGTTATGGAGCGGAAACCATGGATATGGAACCAAAGACCATTAAGGGGGTATGGGGATTTAACGGTACCGAAAGGCCGGGCGCGGTTTATCTGGCATCTGTACTGGCAACCCATGCCCAGAAGGGATTGCCGGCCTTTGGGATTTATGGTCATGATGTACAGGATGCAGATGATACCAGCATACCAGAAGATGTCAAAGAAAAGCTTCTTCGTTTTGGTCGTGCCGCATTAGCTGCCGCAACCATGAGAGGAAAGTCCTATTTGCAGATTGGTTCTATCTGTATGGGGATCGGCGGATCGATTATTGACCCGGCGTTTATCGAAGAATATCTGGGCATGCGAGTAGAATCCGTAGACGAAGTGGAAATCATCAGAAGAATGACCGAAGGTATTTATGATAAAGCAGAATTTGAAAAAGCCCTTGCATGGACCAGAGAAAACTGTGTGGAAGGATTTGATAAAAATCCGGAAGCAGTTCAAAAGACAAGGGAAGAAAAGGATGGGGACTGGGAATTTGTTGTAAAAATGATGTGTATCATCAAAGATATGATGAATGGAAATCCGGAACTGCCGGCCGGGTGTGAAGAAGAAAAGGCAGGGCACAATGCCATTGCCGCAGGATTTCAGGGCCAGAGACAATGGACCGATTGTTATCCCAACTGTGATTTCCCGGAAGCAATGCTGAATACCTCCTTTGACTGGAATGGTCCGCGCGAGCCTTATATCCTGGCAACGGAAAACGATGTATTAAACGGTATCGGCATGCTGTTTATGAAATTATTAACCAACCGTGCCCAGATTTTTGCCGATGTACGGACCTATTGGAGTCCGGAAGCAGTGGAAGAGGCAACCGGATATAAAGTCGCAGGAATCGCAAAGGAAGCAGGTGGGTTTATCCATCTGATCAACTCCGGTGCCGCCTGCATCGACGCCAATGGCCAGGCCAGGGATGAGAATGGAAACGGCGTAATGAAACCGTGGTATGAAATCACAAAGGAAGATCAGGCGGCCATCTTAAAGGCAACAACATGGAATTCGGCAGACTTTGGCTACTTCCGGGGCGGTGGCTATTCTTCCCGCTTTGTCACCGAATGCGAAATGCCTGTTACCATGATTCGCCTTAATTTAGTAAAGGGTCTGGGACCGGTACTGCAAATTGCCGAGGGATGGACCGTGAAACTTCCGGCAGAAGTAAGCGATAAACTCTGGCAGAGAACGGATTACACCTGGCCTTGTACCTGGTTTTCCCCACGCATCACAGGGGCCGGAGCATTTGCTTCCGCTTATGATGTAATGAACAATTGGGGGGCGAATCACGGAGCGATCAGCTACGGGCATATTGGCGCCGATTTGATTACCTTATGTTCGATGCTTCGCATTCCGGTCTGCATGCACAATGTACCAGAAGAGAAGATTTTCCGTCCGGCTGCCTGGAATGCCTTTGGAATGGAGAAAGAAGGCCAGGATTACCGTGCCTGTGAAGCCTATGGACCGTTGTACAAATAAGAGGAATTACAATGATAAAAAGACAAGTACTGGCTGTTGATATTGGTGCTTCCAGCGGCCGGGTCATGCTTGGGATCTATAATGGTGAGCAAATCCGAATTCAGGAAATTCACCGTTTTCCCAATGACCCGGTGCTTCTTGGAGACACTATGTATTGGGATTTTTTAAGATTATTTTTTGAAATAAAGCAAGGCCTTATAAAAGCAAAAGCATACGGGGCCATTGACAGTATTGCGGTAGATACCTGGGGCGTGGATTTTGGTCTTTTGGATGAAGAAGGACACCTTCTGGCAAATCCTGTTCATTACCGGGATCAAAGAACGGTTGGAATGTTGGCGGCAGCATTTGAAAAAATAGACCGGAAAAAATGTTATCAGATTACCGGCAATCAGATTATGGAAATCAATACGGTGTTCCAGCTTTTAGCGCTGGCAGGGAAAAAGCCGAAGCTTTTAAAAGATGCAAAAACGCTGCTTTTTATGCCCGATTTGTTCCATTACTATTTATCCGGGACGGCAAAAAATGAATACTCCATTGCTTCTACCTCACAGCTTTTAGATGCCCGCGAAAAAACATGGTCAAAAGAACTGTTTTCCGCCCTGGAATTGCCGGCGGACCTTATGCAGGAGATTGTTCCATCGGGAACCAGATTGGGAATGATTCGTTCCACGCTTCAAAAAGAATTGGGAATTGGTCCCATGGAAGTGATTGCTGCGGCGGGTCATGATACCCAGAGTGCGCTGGTGGCTGTTCCGGCAAAGGAAAAGGATTTTATTTTCATCAGCTGCGGAACCTGGTCCTTATTTGGAACGGAATTGGATGCGCCGGTTATAAATTCTCTGACGGAACAATATAACATCACCAATGAAGGCGGTTATGACGGGAAAACGTCCTTCCTGAAAAATATTATCGGCTTGTGGCTGATTCAGGAAAGCAGAAGACAGTGGATCCGTGAAGGGAAAGAATATAGCTTTGGGCATCTGGAGCAAATGGCGGCCCATGCCACCCCCTTTGCCTCCTTGATTGACCCGGATGCCCCCGAATTTGTTCCCGCGGGAAATATTCCGGAACGAATCCGTGAATTCTGCCGAAGAACCGGACAAAACATCCCGGAGTCGGCTGGAAGTATTGTCCGCTGCATTCATGAGAGCCTTGCCCTGAAATACCGTTCTGCATTGGAAGAAATCAAGTCCTGCACCGGAAAATCGTATCAGGTAATTCATATGGTAGGCGGGGGAACCCAAAGCACCCTCCTTTGCCAAATGACCGCAAATGCCTGTGCCTGTCCGGTAATAGCAGGTCCGGTAGAAGCCACGGTATACGGAAATGCAGCAGTCCAGCTATTGGCGGCCGGTGCAATCAAAAATCTGGAGGAGGCACGTTCCTTCATTGCTGCGTCCGAAAAAACCGTGAGATATGAACCAAAGGACATCTCGAAATGGGAAAAAATCTATCAAAAGTTTAAGGAGGAACGATGATGCTGAAAGGAATTCCCGGTATCTTATCCCCCCAGCTCCTGAAAGTTTTATGTGAAATGGGGCACAGTGACCGGATTGTAATTGCTGACGGCAACTTTCCGGCAGAATCGATGGGGAAAAATGCCATTGTAATCAGGATGGACGGGCATGGAGTGCCGGAAGTACTGGATGCCGTGCTGAAATTATTTCCTTTGGATTCGTATGTAGAAAATCCGGTAAGTTTAATGAAGGTGATGGATGGTGATCCGGCAGAGACACCGATCTGGGAGACCTATCAGGCCATTGTTGCAAAATACGAAATGCGGGGAGCCAGTACCATTGGTCAAATGGAACGCTTTAAATTCTATCAGGAAGCAAAAACAGCTTATGCCATCATCGCGACCGGAGAAAAAGCCATTTATGCCAATATCATGCTGCAAAAAGGGGTTGTTGGGTGATGTACCAGATATTGCTGGTAGATGATGAAGCATTGGTCCGGGAAGCTATCAGTGAAAAAATGCAATGGGCGGATTTGGGATATGAACTGGCGGGCTGCTGTGAAGACGGAAAAGAAGCACTGGAGTTTGTCCGGAAACATCCGGTGGATCTTGTCCTTACCGATATCTGTATGCCATATATGGACGGATTGGATTTGTGCGAATGCCTGATGAATGAGTTTCCCCGGATGGAAATCATTATTTTAAGTGGATATGATGAATTTGAGTATGCGAAACGGGCATTGCAGTACCATGTAACAGAATATATTTTAAAGCCGGTTACCTCCCTGGAGCTTTCGGATTTCTTGATCCGGTTAAAAGAAACGATGGACAAGCAAAGGGAGCAGGAAAAAAAGACATCCGAAATCACTGCCGCATATCATAAAAACCGCTTACTGATCCGCTCCAATACATTGAGAAACCTTGTGGAAGGAAACCGGAGTCAGAAGGAAAATGAAGAAGAGCTGCGAGCCTGGGGAATTGAACTTACAAAAGAATCGTTTCGGGTGGCAATTGTCAGTATTAACTTATTTGAAGCTTCCTCTGCCCTGGATGAAAAAACAAAACAGGAGAGTGGATTGATTTCTTTCATTGTTTATAATATTACCAATGAAATTGTCGCAAAATATCAGGCCGGTGAGGTGTGTCAGGGAGAAGGCCTGAAAACCTTGATTTTATTTACAACCAACAAGCCACATGAATTCATGGGGACGGTTGCGGAAATTGCGGAAGAAATTCTGGCACAGGTAAAAAGACTTGCCGGCCTGGAGATTACCATTGTCATCGGAAAATATGTGACTTTGCCGGGAGATATCTATAAGTCTTATGAAGATGCAAAACAAGCGGCAGACTACCGCTATATTATAGAAAGTCCCCTTATTGATATGGAACAAAGAGAGATGACCACTTCCAAAAGGTTCCATAAGGAAGAAGAAATGGAACCTTTGTTTCTGTTGGTTAAAACAGGGGAACGAGAGCAGTTGAAAGAACAGCTTGAGATCATAAAGCAGAATATTCGCAAGGCAGTACCGGAAAAAAGCAAAGCGGTATTTTACCTTCAATATGCGGTGAATCAGATTGGTGAAATTTTAAATACAGCCGATCGGGAGTGCCATGAGCTCTATCTGGAAAAGGAGCAGGTTTCGGCCAGGCTGGCATCTGCCTTCGGGCTGGAAGAAGCGGTTGCTTTATTGGCGGATTATTGCCTGCGGGTTATGAATCAACTGGAGGTTTCCAAAAACCAGGGAGGGAAAAAATATGCCGTGCTGGCATTGGATTATATTGAAAAGAACTATTCCGATCCGGAAATCAATCTTAATTCCATCTGTGCTTATCTGAATATGAGTACCAGCCGTTTTAGCTGTATTTTCAAAACAATAACCGGTGAAACCTTTATGGAGGTTTTAATTCGCACCCGTATGGAGAAGGCAAAGGAACTGCTGGAACATACAGATTTGAAAAACTATGAAATTGCCGAACGGGTAGGATTTGGCGATCCCCATTATTTTAGTGTTTCATTCAAAAAAAGGATCGGTATGACACCCAAAAAATATGCAAAAATGTGGGAAAGAAAGGAAAAAAAACAGCAAATTGAAAGGATTTAAAAGTATCAAGACATCCATCGTATGTTCATTCTCGGCGTTGATTATTGCCACATTGATCATCTTCTCGGTTATTTCGCTTAGTCATACCGAGGATGCCATCATGACCAATTCCATTGATTATACTTTGAAATTAATCAATCAGGTAAACCGGGATATTGATTCTTACATATCTTATATGGAAAACATTTCATCGTTGGTGGTTCATAGCAGCGATGTACAGAATTATCTTTTTGAAGATTTGCCCGAGGAGGGAAGGGAAGACCTTTATCAACGGATTATCACTCAGTTTGATGCGGTGGTGGAAACCCGGGAGGATATTGCCAACATCGCAGTCGTTGCTTCCAATGGGGAGAGTATCATCAATGACGGAACCGATGTGTTAAATGAATATAATGTGGAACGCTATCTGGATTCTATTGCGGGCAAAGAAATTTCTTTGTCCTCTTCGCATGTTCAAAACCTGATTAAGAATAATTATAAGTGGGTCATTACCTTAAGCAGAAGCATCCAAAGCCCCTTTACGTACCGACAGGCAGGCGTATTTTTTATTGATCTTAATTATCGGATCATCCGGGATCTGTGCGAAAATAACAGCATGGGCTCAAATTGGTATATCTTTATCCTGGATCAGGAAGGAAAGATCATCTATCATCCAAAACAGCAATTGCTTTATTACGGATTGGAGGAAGAACGGATACAGCAGGTTTTGGCTTGTTCCGAAAACCATTTTGTGGCCAATGAAGGCGGAGAAAATAAATTATATACCATGTCTGCCTCTGAAAAAACAGGATGGATTGTAGTTGGCGTGGCAAATAACCTGGATTTGATGAAAAGCCGGAAGGAAACGCAGAAATTATATCTGTATACCGCTGCGGTTCTTCTTATGATTGCCGTTTTGCTGGCGGCATTTATTTCTGCTGCGGTTACAAAACCCATTACGAGATTGAGAAATTCCATGAAGGAAGTGGAAAAAGGACATTTTGAAAGCGCCAGCATTAAAGAGATATCCCATAACGAGATTGGCAGTCTGAGTAAATCCTTTAATCTGATGACTTCAGAAATAAAAAATCTGATGGAGCAAAATACACATGTACAGGAGCAGAAGCGGATGCTGGAATTGCAGGCGCTTCAGTCACAGATCAATCCCCATTTCCTTTATAATACGCTGGATTCCATTATCTGGATGGCAGAAGGGAATCGAAGTGAGGAAGTCATTATCATGACAGCTTCGCTGGCCCGATTGCTGCGGCAGAGCATCAGTAATGAAAGTGAGCTTGTATGGGTGAAGCAGGAGACCGATTATGTAAAGAGTTATCTCACGATCCAGAAAATGCGGTATAAGGATAAGCTGGAATTTGAAATTCAAATGGATCAGGATATTTTAGAGCAAAAGATAATTAAATTAATTCTCCAGCCGATTGTCGAGAATGCCATTTATCATGGAATAAAATATAAAGATACAAAAGGATTAATCCGCATTTCAGGATGGAAAGAAGACGGTTGTATGTTATTTGAAATTTATGACAATGGCAGAGGCATGGATGCGGAAGAAATGAAACATATTTTTGACAAGAACAAATCCAGGGAAGCGGTAAGAAGCGGAGTGGGCATCTACAATGTTCAGATGCGGCTGAAGCTTTATTATGGTGAGGGATACGGTATTTCCTATGAAAGCAGGCTGGGCGAGGGAACCAGGGCATATATCAGGATTCCCATGAGCCGGAAGGAGGGGAAAGGATGAGGTTACGGTATTTGCTGCTGTTGCTGCTCGCAGCAGTGGTCGGTTCGGCCCTGTTTTTATATGGCAGAAGCCAGGAAAAAAAGGAGGTTTTTGACATTATTCTCATCCCCAAGGTAATCGATTGTGATTCGGACTTCTGGACGCAGCTGATTGACGGCGCATATATGGCGGCGGAAGAATACCATGTCCGTCTGCGAATGGCAGCACCAGAAGAGGAAAGCGATTATGAACGGCAGAATGAATTGATTCGGTGGGCAATCAGTGAAAAACCGGATGCCATTCTTCTGGCACCCATCAGTTATGCGGAGAATAGCCAGGCGGTCCAGATGATCGTGGAGAATAAAATAAAGCTGATTTTAGTGGATTCCGATGTGGATATCAAGGTGCAGGAAACCATCATTGCCACCAATAATGTTCTGGCCGGAGCGGCTGAAGGCGCTTATATAAAAGAATTGCTGGATGAAAATTCCCAAATTGCCATTATTGGCCATGTGAAAGGATCTTCCACTGCCATGGAACGGGAAAAAGGGCTGCGGGAGGGCCTGGGTGAGATGGCGGACCGGATTGTTGATGTAGTGTATTGCGATTCCGATTATAATAAAGCATATGAGTTGATGATGGAATTGATGGAAACGTATCCGGACATCAATGTGGTAGCCGGATTAAATGAATATTCGGCCGTCGGCGCAGCAAGGGCGATCCGGGATATGAACAAGGCTGACGAAATACAGGTAGTAGGATTTGACAGCTCGCTGGAAGAAATACAGATGTTGGAAGAAGGGCTCTTTCGCGGAATTGTCATACAAAAATCCTTTAAGATGGGGTATTTGGGCATCCAGGCGGCAGTAACGATATTAGAAGGAAAGTCTGTCCCTGCTGATATTGATTCAGGATATGAGCTGATTACCCAGGAAAACCTGTATTTGGAGGAGTATCAAAAGCAATTGTTTCCCTTCCGCGAGGAGTAAACGTAAAAAAGGTGAAAAAAGTAATTTTTTCACCTTTTTACGTAATATTTTCCATTAAAAATTCACCAAAAAAACATTAGTATTAAAACAAGAGCAACAAGAACCGTAAAAAGGAATGGAAGGTGTAAATGTGGGTGATGTAATACTGAAAATGAGTGGGATTGATAAAACATTTCCCGGCGTGCATGCTTTAAAAGAAGTGAATCTGGAAGTAAGAAAAGGTGAAGTTCATGCATTGATGGGTGAAAACGGTGCCGGAAAATCCACCTTGATGAAGGTGCTGACCGGAATCTATGCCAAAGACAAAGGACGGATCTTTTTCGAAGCGAAGGAGGTTGAATTTGGAAATCCGGCGGAGGCCCAGAATGCCGGAATTGCGATTGTGCATCAGGAACTGAATATGATGCAGCAGCTGACGGTTGCCCAGAATATATTCATCGGACGGGAATTCATGAAAAGCAAATTGATTGATGACAGCAAGATGAATGAAGAAGCCAGAAAGCTTTTCGAAAAATTAAATATCAATATTGATCCGGAGGAAACAATGGGGAATCTGACCGTTGGAAAACAGCAGATGTGTGAAATTGCCAAGGCCATTTCAAGGGATGCCAAGATCATTGTTTTTGACGAACCCTCTGCGGCCCTGACGGAAACAGAAATCGGGGAATTGTTTAAGATCATCCGTGATTTAAGGGAAAAGCAACTGGGGATTGTTTACATATCTCACCGAATGGACGAGATTAAGGTAATTACCGACCGGGTGACGGTAATGCGTGATGGAGAATATGTCGGCACGTTGATTACGCAGGACTGTACCAAGGATGACATTATTCAGATGATGGTAGGCCGTGCCATATATGAGGCGCCCAAGGAGAAAAGCAATGTTCCTAAAGGCGCTCCGGTGGTATTGCGGGTGGACAATCTTAATATGGGGAAAATGGTGCAAAATGTCAGCTTTGAGTTAAGAAAAGGTGAAATTCTTGGATTTTCCGGACTAATGGGAGCCGGCAGAACAGAAACAGCCAGGGCCTTGTTTGGAGCAGACAAGAAAGACAGCGGCGATATTTATGTAAATGGAAAAAAAGTGGCGATCAATTCTCCCCAGGATGCTGTAAATGCAGGAATCGGTTATTTGTCGGAGGACCGGAAACGCTTCGGAGTGGTTCTGGATAACACCGTGGCAGTAAATACAACCATGGCCAGTTTGGAAAAGTTCACATCCGGATTGCTTGTGAACGCCCGCAAAGAAAAACGGGTGGCCAAACATTATGCAAGAAAACTAAAAACAAAAACCCCGGATGTGGATACGGCAATCATGAATCTTTCCGGCGGAAACCAGCAGAAAGTGGTCATTGCCAAATGGCTGGTCAGGGACTGTGACATCTTGATTTTTGATGAGCCTACCAGAGGAATTGATGTGGGGGCAAAAAGCGAACTATATCAGCTGATGAATGAATTGGTGGAACAGGGAAAATCCATCATCATGATTTCTTCGGAGCTGACGGAGATTTTAAGAATGAGTGACCGGATTGTGGTGATGTGTGAAGGAAAAAAAACCGGCGAGCTTTCCATCGAGGAGGCTTCACAGGAACGTATTATGAATGCGGCAACACTGCGGAATTAAAGGAGAAGACAGAGCATGAAAAAAACAAAGAAAAGAACCCAAAGGTTAATCGCATTATGTGCGTTGGTGATATTATATATTGTTTTTCGGTTAATTAATCCTGCTTTTGGAACGTATGCTACTTTTGTAAACATCATGGATGCCTCGTATTATATCGGTCTGATGGCGATTGGAGTTACTTTTGCCATTACCTCCGATGGCATTGACCTTTCGATCGGAACGGTGTTGACCTGCTCGGCCTTGATTTCCGGTTCTTTAATTACCCAGTATCATGTCCCGGTGGCGGTGGGACTGATTGTTTGTATCTTAATCGGGATGGCTTTTGGCTTATTAAATGGTGTTATGGTTTCGTACATGAAATTGCCGCCATTTATTGCAACGCTGGGGAGCATGATGTTGTCAAAAGGGCTGGGGTCTATTTTTACCAGGGCCCAGAGTATTACCTGGCCGCAGGCAGGTGCGCCGGGCGGATGGTTCCGCCAGATTTTTAAAATCAACGCCAATGGGGTTCTGATTCCCACCGGCTTTATCCTGCTAATCGGAATTGCGGCGGCAGCATCCATGTTACTGAATAAAACCCGACCGGGGCGTTACATAGTGTCTCTTGGCAGCAACTATGAAGCAACCAGGCTTTCCGGCGTAAATGTGGCGAAATGGCGGACCCTGGCTTATGTCATCAGCGGGACGATGGCAGGAGTTGCCGGATTAGCCTATGCTTCCATTTATTCCACCATTCTCCCCGGCGGCGGAGCCGGATTTGAACTGGATGCCATTGCCGGCGTGGTAATCGGCGGAACATCCATGAGCGGCGGATTTGGAACGGTCTCGGGAACTTTGATTGGTGTGCTCATTATGTCAGTCTTGAAAACCGGTCTGCCGTTTATCGGTCTGCAGACACATTATCAGCAAGTGGCAACCGGTATTGTATTAGTATTTGCGGTGTTTGTGGATGTTATAAACCGAAAACGAAAAAACTGAATGTATTACCTGCGTATGGAAAGTGGCATTCGCAGGATTTACATAAAAAAACAATGGATATGAAAAAAGGAGGAATTTAAGTTATGCGAAAAAAATCAGTTGGTCTGTTGACATGTGCCGTGTTGGTTACGGCTGTATTATCCGGCTGCCAAACGTCGGAAAATCCCCCGGCAGCAGCTGCCGCTCCGGTGGAAGATGCCAGGCAGCTTAAGAAAATTTATCTGGTGTCCAAAGGATTCCAGCATCAATTCTGGCAGGCCGTGCTTATGGGAGCGCAGGAAGCAGCGGACCAGTATGGTGTGGAAATTGATTTCCAGGGACCGGATACAGAATCTGATATTGCCCAGCAGGTACAGATGTTAAGCAATGCGATCAATCATAATCCGCCGGCAATCGGTCTTGCCGCGCTGGATACGGAAGCTTGTCTGGAAAATATCAACGCCGCCCAGGCAGCGGGAATTCCGATCGTTGGATTTGATTCCGGGGTTCCGGGTGCTCCGGAAGGTGCCATTGTCGCCAATGCTTCTACTGACAATTACGCAGCCGGACAGCTGGCCGCAGAAGAAACTTACAAGCTGATTAAAGAGAGGGTAGCCGGCGCAGACAACGGAGTAAGAATTGGGGTTATGAATCAGGATGCAACTTCGGAATCGATTACCGGACGCGGCTCAGGATTTACCGATAAAATGAAAGAGCTGCTGGAAGCAGACGGAAAGACAGTTTCGGTGGAAGGACATACCAGATGGGAAAATAAAACAGCGAATGCGGATGTGATTATTGACGTAGCTGTTCCGGCCCAGGTTACGGCGGAACTTTCTTCCATTGATGCTCAAAACCTGCTCAATAAGAAAGACATCATCTGTATTTATGGTTCCAACCAGTTTTCCGGAGAGGGTCTTATTAACGGAGATGCTAACATCGGAAGACTGGGGCAGGATGTTGTCGGAATTGCCTTTGATGCAGGCGCATTGATCAAAGGTGCAGTAAGGGAAGGGAAGCTTGCCGGTGCGGTAACCCAGGATCCCATGCAGATCGGATTTAAAACAGTCGAGCTGTGTGTAAAAGCAGCAAGGGGAGAAGCGGTATCTGATGTGGATACGGGATGCCAGTGGTATACGGCAGCCAATATGGATGAACCCAAAATCGCCCCAAATCTTTATGATTAGTTTTTTTTAATACTTGCAATTCCCTGCTCCTTATGCTATTATTAGACTGTTGTGACTAGAAAAAGAGATGGTCCTCTGTTGCGGATATGCATTATAGAACATCAAACATATGAAGGAGGTTCACACAAATGAACGAAATTATTAAGAATATCGAAGCCACACAGTTGAAAGCATCCGTACCGGTATTTCATGTTGGTGATACTGTAAGAGTATACAACAAGATCAAAGAGGGTACCCGTGAGCGTATTCAGGTGTTTGAAGGAACTGTGATCAAGAGACAGAACGGTGGTTCCCGCGAAACTTTTACCGTACGTAAGAATTCCGGCGGAATCGGTGTGGAAAAAACCTGGCCGGTTCACTCTCCTTTTGTTGATAATATCCAAGTTATCAGAAGAGGTAAAGTAAGACGTGCAAAACTGAATTACTTGAGAGACCGCGTTGGTAAAGCAGCTAAGGTAAAAGAGTTAGTAAAATAATTTCACGAAACTTAAGGGACAATGCGAATTGTCCCTTGAATTTTATCAAAAAAATGAGGTGTAGTCCGTGGAGTTTTATCAAGGAAGAGAAACTAACTTATTGCGCCGGATATTCAGCTGGATTGTTGATATTACAGTGGTATTGTCGCTGGCCTGGTTCTGCCTGTTTGCTTTTGGCACGCAGATTAAAGTGACCGGGCAGTCGATGGCACCGCTGCTTTGGCCGGATGAAGTGGTACTGATCAATCGTCTGCTTTACGACTATAAAAAGCCCGACCGGATGGATGTCGTGGTTTTTAAGCGTGAGGACCAGAAGACCAATATCAAACGCATTATTGGTCTGCCGGGCGAGACGGTCCAGATTAACGGCGGATATATCTACATTGATGGCGAACGTCTGGTGGCGGAAGATAATTTAGACCAGGTGTCTTTGGGCGGTCTTGCAGAAGAACCTGTGGAACTGGGAAAGGATGAATATTTCCTGTTGGGTGACAACCGGGACAGCAGTGAAGACAGCCGGTTTGTAAATGTTGGAAATGTAAGAAAGGATCAAATTATCGGCAAGGTATGGCTGCGTGTATTTCCGCTGATCCGGGTGAATCTGATTTTATCTTAGCAGTAAAGGAAGGGCATTATGAATATACAATGGTATCCGGGGCACATGACGAAAGCCAAACGGACAATGAAGGAATACATCAAACTGATCGATCTGATTATCGAATTGGTTGATGCCAGAGCCCCCCTGGCCAGTCGGAATCCGGATATAGATGAGTTGGGCGCCGGCAAGGCCAGGATGATTCTGCTCAATAAGGCCGATCTGGCCAATGAGCGGCAGAATGAGGCCTGGACAAAATGGTTTCAGGAACAAGGGTATGCCGTCGTCAAAGTGAATTCCCGCAGCGGCGCCGGCTTGAAACAGATTCAGGGCACTGTTCGGGAGGCCTGCAAGGAAAAGATTGAGCGGAATCGCCGCAAAGGCATTATCAACCGCCCGATTCGGGCAATGGTGGCAGGGATTCCCAATGTCGGAAAATCGACATTTATCAATTCCATTGCCGGTAAAGCCTGCACCAAAACCGGCAATAAACCAGGGGTAACCAAAGGGAATCAGTGGATCCGTTTGAACAAGGAGCTGGAACTTTTGGATACGCCGGGAATTTTGTGGCCCAAATTTGAAGATCAAAAGGTAGGACTTTATCTGGCTTTTATCGGTTCCATCAATGACAATATTCTGAATCAGGAGGAACTGGCGATGGAACTGCTGAAATTCCTTCTGGTCAATTATCCGGAAGCTTTAAAAGAACGGTATCAGATTGCCGGCGAAGACGAACTGGGTGCACTTACGCAGATCGCCAGGATTCGTGCCTGTTTAAGCAAAGGCGGAGAATTTGACCTGCCTAAGGCAGCGGCTATTTTACTGGATGATTTCCGCAGCGGAAAGTTGGGACGGATTACCTTAGAGTTTCCGTCACCAAAAGGGAAGGTATGATGTGGCAAAAAAATTAAGCGAAGAGAAATTACAGGCGGAAAGACAGCGCCTGAAGTTGATGTGGGAGTATGAAAACCAGTATGCCGCCTGTGCCAATATTTGTGGCATTGATGAGGCAGGAAGAGGACCATTGGCGGGTCCGGTGGTAGCTGGTGCGGCAATTCTGCCGGCCGATTGTGAGATTTTGTTTTTGAATGATTCCAAGAAACTTTCCGAAAAGCGCCGTGACGAGCTATTCGGGGAAATTAAAGAGAAATGTGTCGCCTGGAGTGTCGGCATCGTCGGCCCGGGGCGGATTGATGAGATCAATATCCTGCAGGCCACTTATGAAGCCATGAGGCAGGCGATCGGCAAACTGTCGGTAGAACCGGAACTGCTGTTAAATGATGCGGTGACGATTCCGGGGGTATTCATTGGCCAGGTTCCCATTGTCAAAGGGGATGCCAAAAGTGTCTCTATTGCCGCCGCCAGTATTCTGGCCAAGGTAACCAGGGACCAGATGATGGTACAGTATGATCAGCTGTTTCCCGGATATGGCTTCGCCAGGCATAAAGGTTATGGGACGGCAGCGCATATTGCGGCAATTAAGGAACTGGGACCTTGTCCGATTCATCGCAGTACATTTATTAAGAACTTCATCTGAATAGGAGACACGAATATGCCATATAATAAACGCAGCATCGGCAGTCGGTATGAGGAACAGGCGGCAGCCTATCTGCGGCAGCAGGGGCTGATTATTCAGGAGCAGAATTACCGGGACCGGTATGGCGAGATTGATCTGATTGCCAAAGACGGTGCCTATTTGGTTTTTATTGAAGTGAAATACCGGCGCGATGAAGACAAGGGAAATCCCCTGGAGGCGGTATCCGGCTATAAGCAGCAGCGCATCCGGAATACGGCCCGGTATTATCTGTATACCCGCCGGTATCGTGATGAAACGCCTTGCCGGTTTGATGTGATCGGAATCTTAGATCATGAGATCCGGTGGATAAAGAATGCTTTTTAGGTGGAAAAGAGCGAAAAACGAGGAGAAGAAGATGCAGCAAAATTGGCAGCGGAAAGCCACCGGACGGCCTCTGACAGTCCGGGAGAAGCACGGGGTTACTTATCTGACCTTTCCGGAACTGGAAGCACCGGGACTGGTCAGGCATGCTTTTTCCACCCGGATGGGTGGCGTCAGTGAAGGGAAATTTGCAACGATGAATTTTATCTTTACCCGGGGGGACCATCCGGAGCATGTGCTGGAGAATTACCGGCGGATGGCGGCGGCTTTGGAAGTGGATATCCATAAGATGGTATTGTCCTGGCAGACCCACACCGTGAATGTCAGAAAAGTTACCGGCGAAGATGCCGGCAAAGGAATGTTCCGGGAACGGGATTATCAGGACGTTGATGGCCTGATAACCAATGTTCCGGGGATTACTTTGGTGACCTTTTATGCCGATTGTGTACCGTTGTATCTGCTGGATCCGGTCCACCATGCCATTGGCCTTAGTCATTCCGGCTGGCGGGGAACGGTTAACCGGATGGGCGCCGTTACGGTCCGGGCGATGGAGCGGGAATATGGAACCAGGCCGGAGGATCTGATCGTGGCCATTGGTCCAAGCATCTGCATGGATTGCTTCGAGGTTGGCAGTGAGGTGGTGGAAGCTTTCCGCCGGGCTTTTGATGCCCGGTACTGGGAGCAGTTGTCCTATGCAAAAGAAAACGGAAAGCACCAGCTGGATCTGTGGCGGGCCAATCAGATTGTCTTTGCCGAGGCAGGGGTACCGCCGGAACAGATTCATCTGACGGATATCTGTACCCATTGTAATCCGGAATTGTTGTTTTCCCATCGGTCTGCCGGCAATGAGCGCGGGAATCTGGCCGCATTTTTATCGTTAAAGGACAAGGCTACGTGATGGTCTGGAAGTACTCGTAGCCGTCGGCCTGATACGTTTTCATCAACTGCTGAATCTTAATGGTCGGTGAAAGCGCAGCGCCAATTGAAACATCGTGGTTAAAGGAGTTAATAATCGCGGCCAGATATTTACTCATATCGGCCTCACGGTACCATTCGCGGTTGAACAGGGGCTGGGGGCGATAGTTTAAATTGGTGGTGATGACGTAATCAATATAGCCTTTCTCATAAAAGTTATCAAATTTCTCCAGGCCGTTGGTAAAGAGGCCAAAGGTACAGCAGATAATAACCTTGCTTGCCTTGCGTTCTTTTAATTCTTTGGCGGTATCCAGCATGCTTTCACCGGAAGAGATCATATCATCAATGATCAGGACCGTCTTTCCCTCCACCGAAGTCCCCAGGAATTCATGAGCCACAATCGGGTTACGGCCGTCAACCACACGGGAGTAGTCACGCCGTTTATAGAACATGCCCATATCCACGCACAGGTTGTTGGCCAGATATACGGCCCGGTCCATGGCCCCTTCATCAGGACTGATAATCATTAAGTGGTCCTTGTCCACCATTAAGTCAGGAACGGTCTGGAATAAGGTTTTGACAAACTGATAGGTGGGCATAAAGTTGTCAAAGTCAGTCAGCGGAATCGAGTTTTGCACCCGTGGATCATGGGCATCAAAGGTAATGATGTTGGATACGCCCATATCTGCCAGTTCCCGCAGCGCCATGGCACAGTCCAGGGATTCGCGCTTGTTTCTTTTATGCTGCCGGCCTTCATACAGGAAGGGCATAATCACGTTGACCCGGTGAGCGGTGGCAACACTGGCACCGATAATTCGTTTTAAATCCTGATAGTGGTTATCCGGTGACATATGATTCACATGACCGCAGACCTTATACGTAAGACTGTAGTTGGTGACATCGACCATTGTGAACAGATCGACGCCGCGGACCGATTCCAGGATGATCCCCTTCCCTTCGCCGGTACCAAAACGGGGGCAGATGGTTTTAAGCAGGTAGGAATCCGTGTCATAGCCACGATAGTTCAGGTCGCTCGCCCGTTGGCGGCTGATCAACTCCTCGGCATCGTTGCGGCGGAACTCTACAATGTGGTCATTGACCATCCGGGCCAGGTCCCGACAGCTTTCCAGAGCGGCGATTTTTAGTGGTGCAACCGGTAAAATATCATTAAACACATACTGATTTGCCATGTTTGTTCTCCTCATAATGTACATAATTATCTACACATACTATATATACCATTTTTTCGCGAAGACCGTCAATAGATTATAGAAGATTACAGGAAAAAAAACAAAACAGGATTTCTTTACAAAGCTCCGGAATGTTGATATGATAAGAGTAAACCGTTATGATAATTCAGGGAGAACTTATGCAGAATAAAGGACATTTGATTCAGATGGTTGCTCCGGGCTCAATTGCCGGGGAGATGGAACTGGAAGCAGGCGACCGCCTGTTGGAGATAAATGGAAACATGGTGGAAGATATCTTTGACTACGAGTATTACATGAACAGTGAGAGCATGGTTCTGATGATCGAAAAGGCCGACGGGGAACTGTGGGAGCTGGAAATCGAAAATGAATATGAGGATTTAGGACTGACCTTTGCCAATGGTCTGATGAGCGATTATAAGACCTGCAGCAATCAATGCATTTTCTGCTTCGTTGACCAGATGCCGGCGGGGATGCGGGAGACTTTGTATTTTAAAGATGATGATTCCCGGCTTTCTTT
>Ga0154002_1000130_pt1 | contig 18643 bp, 14 predicted proteins | sample TSNY086MetaG_FD_102276 | JGI IMG/M metagenome (GOLD analysis project Ga0154002, IMG submission 102276) | Attine ant fungus gardens microbial communities from New York, USA - TSNY086 MetaG | ecosystem: Host-associated > Fungi > Mycelium > Unclassified | place: USA: New York, Robert Cushman Murphy... | reverse complement strand
TGGAGTGCGTTACAGTCCCATGTCCGCCTTAGAAACATTGATAAGTTCCTGCCAAAGCCGCTGTTTGCTTCCGATATTATTGACTGGATCAATGCCTGTCTGGATCACCGTGAAGGGATTGCCCTGCCTGCCATTGAAGAGGAAAACGACAATTTTGAAAAGTACCATATTATGCTTGTGGAAGATGTGGAAATCAACCGGGAGATTGTCATGGTGTTACTGGAAGAAACCGGAGTAATGATTGATCAGGCTGTAAACGGTGTTGAAGCTGTGGAGAAGTTTGGCGCGGCACCAGAAAAGTATCATTTGATTTTCATGGATCTGCAAATGCCGGAAATGGATGGACTTGAGGCAACACGCCGCATCCGCGCTTTGGACAATGCCGCCGCAAAAACCGTAAAGATCGTGGCGATGACAGCCAATGTTTTCCGTGAGGATGTTGAGAAGTGTCTGGAAGCAGGGATGAACGACCATATCGGTAAGCCGATCAACCAAAATGAGATTATTGCGATTATGCGAAAATATTTGAAAGATGCGTGAAAAATATTTTTGGTAAAAGCACGGGAAAAGCCACTGGGGCATAGACTGTAATAAGTAAGCTTAAGGTGGCTTTCTTTGAAGACATTTCCCAAACCATTAACGCCCGGGGAAGAAAGTGCATATCTCAAGCGTTGCAATGAGGGCGACCAGGAAGCGCGCAATGTACTGATTGAACGAAACATGAGACTGGTTGCTCATGTGGCGAAGAAATATCAAAATACAGATTACGATATGGAGGATTTGTTGTCGGTGGGGACAATCGGACTCATTAAGGCAGTAAACACGTTTCAAGTTAACCACGGTTCCCGGCTTGCCACTTATGCAGCAAAATGTATTGAAAATGAGATTTTGATGCTTTTGCGGGCAAGTAAGAAATATAACAGAGAGGTATCCCTGTATGAACCCATTGGCTTAGATAAAGACGGTGAAGCTGTCAGTCTGGTGGATGTAATTGAAATGGAGAACAAAGAGGTGCTGGAGGACCTGATTTTAAGTCAGGACATTCAGGAATTGTATGATGTATACGAGGTGTGTTTAAAGGACCAGGAAAAGACCGTGGTGGGCATGCGCTATGGATTGTTTGGCCAAAAGGCCCGGACCCAGCGGGAGATCGCCGGTATCCTGGGAATCTCCCGCTCTTATGTGAGCCGCATCGAGAAACGGGCGTTGGAAAAAATGAAAGGCCAGCTGCAGGCCCTTGCAGAAAAAGGATGTTAAATCACCAGTTTTTTTCTGCATACTGCTGTGCAAGATCAATCAAATACCTGCATGGTGCCTCAAGGGCCGGGTCTTCACGATAGAGAATATAGTGAATCCGGTCCATTTTGGGTTCCAGGGAGAAGTAGGTGATTTTGGGAGATGGTAAGGCGTAGCCGGACGGAAGAAAGCCGACCCCCATATTGCTGATGACCATATCAAAAACGGATTGAGCATAAGTGGTGCTGAAGGCAATCATCGGATTAAATTTCTCTAGTTCAAAAAAAGAATCAATCAGAGAGCGGATGCAGGTACCTTTAGGCTGCAGGATAAATGAGCCGGTTCCGAACTGCGTCAGAAGTTCTGCGGCGGTTAAAGGAGGATGCTGCCAGCACTCTGAATGATTACAAAAAGGATGAGAATGGGGAGCGGCGAACAGCACCTCCTCTTTTTTTAATTCAATATATCCGCCTTTGTAATGATTCAGGGGTGGAGCGGTGACGAAGGCCATATCTGTTTCATTCCTGGATAGAGCGCCGCTCATGGAACTGAAGTTACTGTCGGACATGATCAGTTCTACCTTGGGATAACGTTTACGGAAATCTGTAAGGATGACAGTAAGCATCTGCAGCGAACGGGATGCTGAATTCCCGATAATGATGCGGATGCTGGTGGAGAGCCTTTTCACATCTTTTTCCAGTGTGTCGGTTAAGGCCAGAACTTTTCGTGCATACTCCGCATAGAGTTCCCCTGTCGGGGTAAGGGTATAAACCCCTTCGATGCGTATAAAGAGCGGGGTGCCGATTGCTGCTTCCTGCTTAGCCAGAAACAGACTTAAGGTGGGCTGGGCAATATAAAGTTTTTTGGCGGCCCGGGACATATTACCTGTTTCCGCAAGCGCGAGAATATATTCTAAATAATGTTGATCCATTGAGGGCCCTCCTGATCTGAATAGAAGATTATAGTCAATAGCTATTGCTTTCATAGTAAAAGCTGATTGGACAAAAAAATCCGTATTAGGTATAATAAAGCTAATAATCATTGTTCTTTTATTATAGCAGAAATAACGAATAATGAAAAGACTATTTATTTTGCCTATAGAAATGGTAAATTTAATGAGAGGAGAAGAAGCGATGAGAGCGATTATGGTCATGTTTGATTCTCTGAACAGAAGATTTCTTCCCAATTACGGCTGTGATTGGGTATTAGCTCCCAATTTCCAGCGGCTTTCCGAAAAAACAGTGACATACGATCGGTTTTATGTATCCAGCCTGCCATGTATGCCGGCAAGACGGGATTTGCATACCGGACGCCCTGGTTTTTTACATCGAAGCTGGGGGCCTCTGGAGCCTTTTGACAATTCCATGCCAGAACTATTAAAGGAGCATGGTATTTATACCAGATTAATCAGTGATCATGGACATTATTGGGAAGATGGCGGCAGTACTTATCACAGCCGGTATTCCACCTGGGAATGTATCCGCGGACAGGAAGCTGATCAATGGTCCTTTCGAACTGATGAGCCGGAGATCCCGGATCATGTTCCGGTGATGAGGGAATTTACCCATCCTGCGTGGTGGCGTAACAGCTGGTGCAATAAGGAATTGATTCACAAAAATGGCCAGTGGCCGCAGAATCAAGTGTTCGGCAAAGGCCTGGAGTTTCTTGAGCACAATTGGGACAAGGATAATTGGTTTTTGCAGATAGAAACCTTTGATCCTCATGAACCCTTCGATTCCCCTCAGGAGTTCCGTTGTCTTTATGATGATGGTTATGATGGACCGCATTTTGACTGGCCCTCCTATGCGCCAGTCTCAGAGCCAGATGAGGTGGTGGAGCATGGAAGAAAGGAATATGCGGCCTTATTATCCATGTGCGACAGAAATCTCGGGCGGGTACTGGATTTCATGGATGAACACGACATGTGGCATGATACGATGCTCATTGTAAATACCGATCACGGTTTTATGCTGGGAGAAAAAGAATGGTGGGCTAAATCGGTGATGCCTTGCTATAACGAACTGGCCAATACGCCCTTTTTTCTATGGGATCCGTGCATCGGTGTCAAAGGTGAGCGCAGACAAGCCCTATGCCAGACTATTGATATCCCGGCTACTCTTTTAGAATTTTTTGCGGTGGAACGGCCGGCAGAGATGCTGGGTCAGCCGCTGAGCCAGGTGCAGCGGGATGATTCGCCGGTTCGCCAATTCGGGATATTCGGCTTTCATGGCTCCTTTGTCAATATCACTGACGGCGATTACATATATATGAGGGCATCAGAGAAGATTTCCAATCAGCCCCTGAATGAATATACCCTTTTGCCGCTGCATCAGCAGGGATTTTTTAGCAGCCAGGAGTTGAGTGCAGCCGAACTCATACCGTCGCTGTCATTTTCAAAGAATTGCAAGCTGGTGAAGATTCCTGTGATTTCAAGGCTGGCGAATGCGACCTTTTGCAATTCATTCCAATACGGCCATTTGCTTTGGGATCTGCGAAAGGATCCGGAACAGTTGACATCACTTGACGCTCCGCAGAAAGAAGCCGAGTTTATCAATGCGATAATCCGGGAAATGAAGGCTTGTGATGCACCGAAGGAACAGTTTGTCAGGCTGGGTATCTCTCCAGAAGTGATATATACTGCAAAAAGAGTGCTTTCTGATCGGGAAAAGATACTTACCTTTGACAGCTTTGCAGTTACCAAAAAGTATCAATGGACAGCCAGTGCCAGAAACATTTTTATCGGCATGCTCTCGCTTCTGGAAGAGCATCAGGTGGATGAGTATTTCCAGGCATTGGATGAGGAGATGTGCAAGACAGGTAGTACACTTGTTGAGAGAGTAAACTTTAATTCCATTGCGGAAAAATTTTACTCGAAGGATCCTGGAAAAATATTTTTTTTCTTAAATAAGCTGGAACGGACCAGGTAATAAACAAATCTGGGAGAGTGATAAAGGAGAGGTGGATTGTGGGAATTATTGTATTGGATATCGGAACATCAAGTATGCGTGGAATATTGTATGAGGACAATGGCAAGAAGTTGTTTACAAAACAAATTGCCTACTCACCTGTCTATCTGGAGCATGGCTGGGTAGAGCAAAATCCACAGGATTGGAAAGATGCCATGGAAGTCACGTTGAAAGCCTGTACTGAGTATGCCAGAGAGCAAGGGAAAAAAATCAGTGCCGTATCGGTCACATCTCAGCGCTCGTCGGTCATTCCCATCGACGCCAAAGATACTCCTCTGGGCAATGCCATTATGTGGCAGGATAAACGGGTCATGGGAGTTCTAAAAGAATTAATGCCTGCTAACAGCCAGATCTTTGACCTGGCCGGAAGCAACATCAATCCGGTCTTTTCTGGTTCAAAAATGCTCTGGCTTAGGCGATGCAGACCTGATCTTTATGAAAAGGCCAGCCGGCTGGTTGTCATTCCGGACTATATCATTCATGAGATGACAGGAGAGTGGGTGACCGATGCCACCTATGGGAGCCGGTCCCTGCTGATGAATTTGCGGAACCGGCAATGGGATGACGAACTGCTTAAGCTGTTTCAGGTAGACCGGGAAAAGCTTTGCCGGATTATTGAGCCTGGCAGTATTGCCGGTCGGATTCATGGGGGGTGTGCTGAAAAAACCGGACTTTCAGAAGGTACGCCGGTTATCAGCGCTGGCGGTGACCAGCAGTGTGCAGCTCTTGGAATGGGGATTATTGAACAGGGGACGATTGAGATATCCGCTGGAACCGGTGCCTATCTGATTGCCGCATCGAGAGCAGTACCGGAGTGCTTAAAGGAGGATGTGATCTGCAATGCGTCAGCAATTCCCGGGGAGTATGTGCTGGAATCCAGCATTCTTTCCTGTGCCTCAGTTTTTAACTGGTGGTTGCGGCTGGGTTATGGGATGAATTCCAATAATCAGGAGGCGGTCTATGGGATCGCCAACAGCGAGATAGAGGAATCATTAAAAAAAGAAGATCATTTGCTGCTGCTGCCATTTTTCCAGGGCAGAGGCACTCCGGATTGGAACAGTGAGGCTGGTGGCAGTTTTCAGAATCTGAATCTGAGTACCAGTCGAGGCGATATGGCGAGGGCTGTGCTGGAAGGTCTGGGCTATGAGATCGCTGTCAATATGGATACCATTAGAAATTATGTGGGAGAGACCGGCGCAGTTTATGCGTGTGGCGGTCTGATGAAAAGTGATGTGTTCTGCCGGATTTTGTCGGGGATCTGCGGAAACGGAATTTATACCTATAGGGATCATGAGTCGGCGGCCATCGGAGCCTTAATTTCAGCGGGAGTTACACTGGGCTTGTATCCGGATTATACTTCTGCCTTTTGCCAGAGCAGGGCGGGACACGAGATAAAGGAAACTGTGGCTGAGGCCAAGCTGCATAAGCGCTATCAGACGGGCAAGAGCCATTACAGCAGGTTATATGAGAAACTTTATTTATATAAACATGATGGCTGTTAGAAAGGAGAGTGAAAGCAGATGGCACACAATGGTGAGATTCTTGTCGAGGTCAAAGATTTATGCAAGAATTTCGGCGTAACCGTTGCCTTGAACCAGGTGAGCATGGTGATCCGGCGCGGTGAAGTACGGGGATTGATTGGCGAAAATGGTTCTGGTAAATCGACCATAACTTCGATTATCGCTGGAATTCAGCAAGCCACCAGTGGTGAGATGTTTTATCAGGGTAAGGCATGGAAACCACAAACTTCGCTGGCAGCGGTCCATGCCGGCATCGGTATTATCGTCCAGGAGATGGGTACTATACCATCGCTGACGGTTGCTGAAAATATATTTTTGGGCGATTATGACCGATTTCGGGTCGGCCCGGTGATTAACCGCCGGAAAATGATGGCCGAGGCCAGACAGGCCCTGGAAGACATCGGAGTCAATGACATCGATCCGGCTGCGATAACCGGCCGGTACAACATGGAACAACGCAAACTGATTGAGATTGCCAAAACCATGGTAAATCATCCGGAGATCTTTGTGGTGGATGAAACCACAACTGCCTTATCAGAAAAGGGGCGTGAAATCCTGTATCGTCTGATGCACAAGGCGGCGGCAGAGAATAAAGCGGTGGTTTTTATCAGTCATGATCTGGATGAAATTATGAAGCACAGCGATACCCTTACCATCCTGCGGGACGGTAATATCATTGACCATATGGTAAAAGAGGATTTTGAGCCTGGCAGTATCAAGCAGAAGATGATCGGCCGGGAAATCACGGGTCAATACTATCGGGACGACATGGATGGCTATGATGATGAGGTACTCCTGCGAGCAGAGCATATCACTACGATGCGAGAGTTGCTGTGCTTTGATCTGGAACTGCATAAAGGAGAGATCCTGGGTATTGGTGGTTTGTCTGAGTGCGGGATGCATGCGGTTGGCCGGGCTTTATACGGTCTGGAGGAGGTCGTGTCCGGTCAGGTGGTATTAACGCAAAAACAGGTGAAGATAACCACGCCGGAGGTCGCTTTTAAGTATGGTATGGGATATGTGTCCAAGAACCGTGATACGGAATCACTGGAGCTGAATGCTTCTATTGGAGCCAATATCAGCAGCACTGGCTATGATAAGAACCGTGGTCTGGGAATTTTTATTTCTAACCGAAAAGAAAGAAGATATGAACAGTTACAGGTGGATTCCCTGGCTATTAAATGCATGAATACTTTTCAGCCGGTGAGGACATTGTCGGGTGGTAACAAGCAAAAGGTGGTGTTTGGTAAATGGCTGGCTGCTGATGCGGATATCCTGATTTTAGATTGTCCCACCAGAGGTGTAGATATTGGCGTAAAAGCATATATGTACCAGTTGATCTATGAGATGAAGAAGCAGGGCAAATCAATTATTTTGATTTCAGAAGAATTGCCGGAACTGTGTGGGATGAGTGACCGCCTGTTGATCATGCGAAATGGTAAGGTAACCGGAGAATTCATGCGAACGCAGGGATTTAGCCATAATGACTTGATTAACTATATGATTGTAGGAGGTGAAAATCAATGATTCGGATTGCGAAAAAAGAGAAACAAAAGACACCGTCCCAGCTGGGAATCGGAGATCGCATCGAGATTATAAAGAGTAAGCGGGGCTTTTCACTGATATTTCCCCTGTCGATGCTGCTTTTGCTGGTCACTCTCTTTGTTATCCTGACCGGAGGTGATTTCTTTACACTCAATGTTATCAAAGGTATCTTTAATCAAAGCTTGATTGTGGGTACCATGGCAACCGCAGTTTCATTTATCTATACAACCGGCAATGTTGATATCTCGGTTGGCAATGTGATGGGGCTTTCAGCCGTCTTTGGCGCGTTGTCCTACCGTGCGACCGGCAGCATGGTGCTGGTCATCATTGTAACTCTGTTGTGTGGTGTGCTCTTTATGATGTGTAACTGTGCACTGGGAATTGTATTTCATATTAAAAGCGCCATGGTGGCTATCGTCGCCATGTCGGTCTACAATGCTTTCACTGAAGTGCTGGTCGGGCCAGATCCGATCCAGGTTGATTACCGGCTCTGCAAACAGCTGGAGGGAAACTTTCGTTACATAGCCTTTCTGCTTTATTTTGGTACCTGTCTGCTGCTGTACCATAAAACGGCAATCGGCAGAAAGCTCCGTTTCATCGGAGGCAATGCCTTGTGTGCCAATCAGACCGGTATTAACAGTGCTAAAAGCAAGATCACAGCCTACTTATTTGCCGGTATCGGTGTCGGCCTGGCCGGTGTGCTGCAGTTGCTGCGAACCGGTAATGTGGCTCAGTCGGTGGGTACCGGTATGGGCGTAGATGTGATGCTGGCTACGGTGCTGGGTGGCATGTCCATTTTTGGAGGAGCCAAATCCAATGTGTATGCTGGTTTTATTGGCGCAGTAACGGTGACCACATTAAATAAAGGATTTCTGATGGTGGGGGTGTCCTCCACATTAATTCAGGGTGTTCGGGCAATTATATTTTTGCTTCTGGTGTTTATGAACAGTGAGAGACAGGCGACTTTACCAAGCCGTCAACAATTTTAAAAGGAGGATTTTTCATGAAGAAAATGTTTGTAACACTTCTATCATTATTTCTGTGTATAGGGTTATCTGCCTGTGGTAAAACCACGCAGTCGGCAGCAACTGTGGATTCATTAACAGAGACCACATCCACTTCCACTGCGGTGGTTCCCGGGAGTACGGCCGATGGGGAAAATGTATCTATTCAATTACCGTCAGCCGCCAATCATAAAACCTTCAAGATTGGCATTCTGGAAACCCAGCTCAGTGATGAGAGCACTATTCGGGTGAATTATTTCAGAGATTATATCGCTCCCAGATATAATTGTGAATTTATGTTTTCAGAAGCCTGCGGCGATCTGAATTCGGTTATGACCTATATTGAAAATGCCGCTGATGCTGGCTGTGATGCGATTCTTTGTTATTATACGGTGCCGGCCAATACCGAACAGCTGGTGCAACTGTGCCAGGAATACGGCATGCTGTTTATTGAAAACGGCGGCATTGTCCCGGCTAATGAAGCAGCTTATAAAGGCGGATATGAGAATTTTGGTGGAGGTTTCCAGGCAAATCAGCCGGCTACCGGTAGATTGTTTAAGGATTATTTAGTAGCCACCATGGATCCCGCGGATGAACACAGCTTTTTGATTGTTTCCGGCAGCTGTTATCTGGGCAATATGCAGCAGCTTGAAATCACCACCAACATAATGGAGGCGATTGCGGAAATCTACGGACTGACCTACGAAAAAACGATAAACGAACTGATCACCTCGTCCTCGCCGATTCAGGCGGTTAATGACAAAGACATTGAAATCTATTGCTACCCAGGTCTGCCGACGGCCAGTGGCTGGTTAGAAGGATTAAGTGCCGCACTGCAGACCGGCAAGTATGACTATCTGCTGATCGCTCCCAATGCCATCGGCAATATTGGTAACGCCGTCAGTGAAGTGGAATCAGCTTTGGATAAGGATATCACAATCATTGGTTTTGGTACCTTTGGCACAGCTCTGACCAACGCTTTTAATACAAAGGATAAATTTGGCAATCAGTCCGTCAGCATGAGTACTGTTAAATTCACCTCGTTAGTCAGTGCAATGGCATTTTCCAAAGCTTATAATATGCTGACAGGTCATCCGGAAGCGGTATTAACTGAAGACGGCAATACCAATGTACTGCAGTTTAAAATGGAATCGGTCACCAGTGCCGAGCAATTGGCGCAGATGAGCGACTGGGATGTTCCGGGAAAATGGGTTGCAGACTATGATATTGTGGATCAGATGCTGGTGGTCAATGAGCCGGGGCTGACGGCAAAAGAGATTCAGGAACGTACTTTTGCGGTCAATTATGAATCTATCAAAAAGAGGCGGTCTGATTAAAGGAAGGAGATTCCATGGCTGATATAAGAAAAAAGAGGCATGAGATTATCTTGAGGATCCTTAAAACCATTGCTGTACCGGTGGTGGCCTGGCTTATCATGGAGATAATCACCAGAACAGTCGTTGGTGTCAGCGTTATCAGAAACAGTGCGGATGTGAAGACCTTTTTCAGAAACATGGTTTCGACCATTGCCTTTGCCCTGGCAATCAGTACCAACCTTAACTGCGGCAGAATGGATCTGTCACTGGGTGCGCAGATGTATGCAGGAACCATTCTGGGTGGTAATATCGCCCTGGTACTGGGGTGGGGCGGTGCCGGTATGCTGATGCTGGCGATGCTGATTGGCGGCTTCTGCGGTTTATTAACCGGTTTTCTATTTGTCAATTTACGGATTCTGCCAATGGTATTGGGTCTTGGGATGACTTTGATATTTGAATGTGTTTGTTTTATGGTCAACGATCAGCAGGGAGTGATTATCTATGGCAGCTCCGGTTTTGGAATTTTATCCAACGAGGCCTTTATTATCACGGTGTCTTTTGCTTTGATTCTGGTATCCACCTATCTGTTCCAGCTCAGCCGGTTTGGTTACCGTTACCGGGCCATTCAGGGAAACCAGAAGCTGGCCAGCGATGCGGGAATCAACATTTTTAGCAATTGTGTCTGGTGTTACCTGATTGGTGGCATGCTGGTGGCCTGTGCCGGTGTCTTTATCACCGCCTATGCCGGCTCGCTGGTACCGGTTTTGGGAATGAGCAGTAATACATATGTATTCAAGAATATGTTTCCCATGATTATGGGAACCTGGATTGGCGGCTTTTGTTATAATCGTCAGATCGGTATCTTTATGGCTGCCGTCAGCGTCAATATGCTGACTCTGGGCTTGTCAAAGCTGGGATTGTCTATCAGTGTTCAGAATATGATCATATATATCCTGTTTCTGTTGTTTATGGTATATAATTCCAATAAGGATAAATTGTCTTACTGGAAAGCCAGGGCGGCCAGGATCAGTTTGGCGGAAAGAACGCTGCAGGCCCTTGCAGAAAAAGGATGCTAAATCATAGAAAAATGCATTGTGTTTAAAAGCTTTTCCATTTATAATGAATGGGAAAGCTTTTTGACTAATAAGATTTTTTGACAGGAGGAAAATGCTATGGCTACAATTCTTGTTACAGGTGGTGCGGGCTACATCGGCAGTCATACCTGCGTGGAACTTTTACAGTCAGGCTATGACGTGGTAGTAGTCGACAATCTTTGCAATTCCAGCCGGGAATCCCTTAAGCGGGTGGAAGAGATTACCGGCAGGCCGGTATCCTTTTACGAGGTTGATTTATTAGATGAACCAGCCCTGGAGCGGGTGTTCCAGAATGAGAAGATCGACGGAGTGATCCATTTTGCCGGATTGAAGGCAGTAGGGGAGTCCGTATACAAGCCATTGGAATATTACCATAACAATATTACCGGAACGTTGGTTCTGTGTGATGTGATGAGAAAACATGGAGTAAAGACGATCGTCTTCAGTTCGTCGGCAACCGTTTATGGCGATCCGGCTTTTGTCCCGATTACCGAGGAATGCCCGATGGGCCAGATTACCAATCCGTATGGCCGGACCAAAGGGATGCTGGAGCAGATTCTGACCGACCTGCATACGGCTGATCCGGAGTGGAAGGTGATGCTGCTGCGTTACTTTAACCCCATTGGCGCTCATGAATCCGGACGGATCGGGGAGAATCCCAAAGGTATTCCAAACAATTTGATTCCATACATTACCCAGGTGGCCGTTGGCAAATTGGTATGCCTGGGCGTCTTTGGCAATGATTATGATACCCCGGATGGCACCTGTGTCCGCGATTACATCCATGTGGTGGATCTGGCTGACGGCCATTTGAAAGCGATTGAAAAAGTAAGCAAAGAAGATGGCGGTGTCTGGATCTACAATCTGGGAACCGGTGTTGGATACAGCGTACTGGATGTGATCAATGCGTTTGAAGAGGCCAATGACTTAAAGATCAATTATGTCTTTAAAGCGCGGCGTGCCGGTGATGTTCCGGCTTGTTATGCGGATCCGGCCAAAGCCGGGAAAGAACTTGGCTGGTACGCAAAACACGGTATCAAAGAGATGTGTCAGGATTCCTGGCGATGGCAGAAGAAGAATCCCAATGGATATGGTGAAGGAAAGGAAGCATAGGAGTGAAGATATGGAAATTATACTTTGGCCTTTTCGGTTGATATGGTTGTTGATTGGATTGGTTTTTAATCTTGTCGGGAGACTGCTTTCAGCGGTAATTGGGGTTGTATTGATGGTCATTGGAATCTTGTTTTGCATGACCGTGATTGGGGTGGCAGTGGGGATTCCAGTGCTGATATTGGGATTTTTGCTGTTAATAAAATCGGTACTTTGAATAAAACCCTCTAAGTGTGTGCCAGTGCTTAGAGGGTCTCTAAACCTTATTCTTTCATCAATGTCTTCATTACAAAGGCATAGATCTCCTGACTGCGCTCCCGCCAGTGGGAGCACATCAGTTCCGCCTGTTCTTTATCAGGAACGGAGATATTCAGATCAATCAAAGTCCCCTTGCCTTCCCGAACCTCACAGTGCACCACATAGTCCTGATTGACCGATTTATAATAATCAGCCGCCGTGCCTACTTCGTCGCGCATTCGGAAACGGTTATTCTTTAAATAAGCATCCATATCCTCCACAATGGCAGGAGAGATATTCTTGCCAAAAAACCGAAGGGTTTCTTCACCTTCGCCGGTAATGGCGTATAAGGTACTGTTGTGAGTGGAGTCCGTGCGGATCAACCCGGATTCCTTGAGTTCACCCAGGGCCTGCTGCAGGGTAAAATAGCTGGCATACTCATGCTTCAGGAAAAAATCGGTAAGCTGAGCATTGGTCAGGGGAAAATTCACCTGCTTTAACATATAGAGATTCATGAGCTTATAAAGGGTCATAGGTTCTGATAACATAAGGCAGCATCTCTTTTCTCGATAAGTTTTTCTTAATCATACCAATTTACTCCTTTTAAATCAAGTCAAAATGTGCTAAGATAAATGAAATAATTAGACAGGTGAAGTACTATGAGAGAAAAGATCAACCGGTTAGCCAAAGGGATTGTCGATACCGAGATTCCCCAGCTGACGATTGTTCCGGAACAGATTGATGAGACGGTCAGTGCCGGTGAAATAAGCAGAAAAGAACTGTATATATCGGAGGCCCATGGCTTGCACATTAAAGGATTGGTATATTCTACCAATGTTCGTGTTCAGGTGGATACTTCTTCCTTTGGCGGCAGCCGCAATCGAATTACCTATGAGGTTGATGGGACACATCTGGATTCGGAAGATGTGATCGAAGGCGCGTTTTTCTTAGTTACGAATGGCGGCGAAGGTCAGATTACATACTGCTTCCGGGTGGACCGGGGTGTTTCGGGACGGATTATCTGCCAGTTACAGACCGCAGCTGATTTTGGGGAACTGGCCGGAAAAGATATGGATACAGCCTTGCGTCTGTTTGAATATCAGGATTTTATTGACGCACCGTTTATGCAGGACAGGCATATCCGGGCTCTTTATGATGGCCTGAAAGGCCACTCCAACCGGTCCAATCTGCTGGAAGAATTTCTGGTTTCCCTGAAAGTGAAAGAACCGGTGGAGCTTAGCTGTGAGGAAGGCTTGTTAAGCTTTCAGGCGAAGCGGGAGCTGCTGCAAAACGTGATTCGGGTGCAAAGCAGTACCTGGGGCTATACCAGCTTTGATGTATTGGCTGACGGTGATTTTATCGAATTGCCGAAAAAGAGCTTTCAGACCCAGGACTTTAAGGATGGCGAATGTCAGGTGGTTTATGTCATCAATCCGGCCCGTCTGCACAAGGGCAAAAATATGGGAGCGATTTCCATTACTACCATTCGTTCGGTTATGACCATCCGGTTGGAGGTTCAGGGCGAAGAGCAGGCAAGTCATCCGGTAATGCCGGTCTGGCGACGTGGAATGGCCAGGTACCTTTCCCTGCGGCTGGAATATGAGACCGGACTATACGAGAATCGGCTGCTGATCAATCAGATGCTCCAGGAAACCGAAAAGATGCGCAAATATCATGATGAGAATCTGGTGGTGCGGTTGCTGCAGGCGGAATTAAGTCTGTTATCCGGGCAAAAAGACCGGGCGCAGACGATACTGGAAGGCTGCCGGGACGGGGTTGCGGCGAACCGTCATGAACAGGTGGAATTATTTTGTTTTTATCAATATTTGTGCTATCTGCTTCAACAGCAGAACGGACAGCGTGATACCCTGATCCGCCTGATCAAAAAACAGCTGTTGGAGCATAAGAATCAGAATTACCTGTTCTTCCTTTTATTAAAATTAGAACCCAGTATGAAGGAGAATCCGGGCGGGCTTTTAGAACAGCTGCGTCAGATGTTTAAGGACGGCTGCAAAAGCCCGTTTTTATACGCTGAGGGCCTGAAGCTGTTCGCCCGCGACTTATTCCTGTTGACGAAGATAGATTCCTTTGAACTGCAGGTGATGTTTTTTGCGGCCAAACGTGATCTGATCCGGCATGAGATGGCGCTGCGGATTGCCGCCCTGGCGGAACATACCAAGCATTATCATCCGCTTTACTACCGGATTCTGGTGCGGCTCTATGAGCGGTATGAGGCGAAAGCACTGCTGGAAGCGGTGTGCTGCATGTTGATTAAAGGCGATTTGCGGGCTCCGGAGTATTTTCATTGGTATCAGGATGCGCTTAAGGCCGGGATCAGTCTGACGCGGTTATATGAGTATTATCTGTATGCCTTGCCCCGGGATTATCCATATTTGCTGCCCAAGGAAGTGCTGCTGTATTTTTCCTATCAAAAGGATCTGGATGATGAGACCCGTTCCCTGCTGTATATGAATATATTACGATATATGAAGCCGGAGGCGACTTTATATCAGCAGTATGAGCGGGATATTGAGAAGTTTACCATGGATCAGCTGCTGCAGTCCCGGATCAACCGGCGGCTGGTGGTGCTGTACCAGCGAATGATCTACCGTGAGATGATTGATAACAAGGTGGCCAGAGTGCTGCCGTCGATTTTACGGTCTTACCGGGTAAGATTAAAAAATCCGAACATGAAATATGTGATTGTCCGCTATGAAGAGCTGGACAGTGAAGATGCTTTCCCCATTCGGGATGGAGTGGCTTATGTACCGCTGTTTTTAGAGCATACGGTGCTGTTGTTCCAGGATGCCTATGGAAACCGTTATACCAATGTCCCATACCGCAAATCACCGGCGATGGAAAAAGAGGATACAAAAGAACTGGAAGAACAGTGCTTTGAGATTTATCCCAACCACCCGATGCTGCGGCTGCAGGAATGTGAAGATATCCTTCACGGCGGAGTGGCCAGTGAAGCGGATGCCTTTACTTTGCAGCGGGCTTTTGCGGAATTAGGATTAAATCCGTTATACCGCAAGCGGATTCTGTCCGCATTGATTGCCTGGTATCAGGAGCAGATGGCGGCAAAAGAGGATGTGGCCGGCAGTGAAGTGGACTATCTGCTGCAACTGGATCTGAACGAGTTGAATCGCAAAGAGCGGGCCGGAGTGTGTGAGACCCTGATTCAGGCAGAGTATATCCGGGAAGCCTATGAGATTATCCGGCAGTATGGCAGCGAGGAAATTCGCAGCAGCCGGCTTCTTAAGCTGTGCACCAAGATGATCTTAAACCGGCTGTTTGACCAGGATGAGACATTGCTGCAGCTGGCCTGCCATGTGTTTTCACAGGACAAGTATGACGGAGTGATCCTGGATTATCTGTGTGAACATTTTAATGGTTCGGCCAAACAGATGTATAAAATTTTAAACCAGGGCATTCGGGAACATGTGGATGTTTATGATATGCCGGAGCGTCTGCTGGCCCAGATGATTTTTACCGGTGAGACGGACCGGATCGATCAGGTCTTTGACTGGTATGCTTCGGGGAAGAAAACCAGCGAGAATGTCGTACGGGCATATTTTACCTTAAAATCAGCGGATTATTTTCTAAAAGACCGTGTTACCGATGATAAAGTATTTGCCTGGCTGGAGGGTGCTTTGCAGGGGGCTGGTGACAAAGGCCGGCTGCCCTCCATTTATTTGTTGGCGCTGACGAAATATTATTCCGAACAAAAGGCTCTGACTGGAGAGCAGCAGGACTTGTGCGAAAGCATGGTCACGCTGTTGCTGTCAGAGGGCAGGATCTTTGCTCATTTCAAACAGCTGGCCCGGTTGCTTCCGACGCGGTCGGCGCTGAACGAGCAGGTGATTGTGGAATATAAAAGTGACCGGGATGTCAGGCCGGAACTGCTGGTGCGGATTCTGCCGGATGAGGAAGAGTATCATTATGAAGAATTCCGGCGGGTCTATCAGGGGGTGTTTGTGTGTCCGCAGGTATTGTTTGACGGCGAGATTCTGGAATATCAGGTGTATGGTGAAGAACGGCTGTTAGTCAAGGCCGACAGCATTTTCCCGGAGCCGGCCGCAAAAGTGCACGAGAACAGCCGTTACAGGTTACTGAATGACATGGGCTTGTGCCTGTCGTTAAAAGAGGAAGCGGTATTAAAAGAAAAAATGAAAAAATACCTGACCGACAGTGTGATGATGGAGGAATTGTTCCGTCTGGTGTAGTAGCCGGCCAAGAGAGGAAAGAAGAATATGATGGACGGTCTGGTGCTGGGAATCGACCTGTGTGATGAATATACGCAAATATGCTGTGCCGATGAGGATCAATCATGGATGCTCCCGACTGTAATCTGCAAACATAAAACGACGGATGCATGGTATATCGGCGAGGATGCCTATGCCCATACACTGTTTGGGGACGGCATTATTGTTGATAAATTAGTAAAGCTGACAGTCAAGAACGGGATGGCAACGTTAGGCGCAACCCGTTATCAGGCGGCAGAGCTGCTGAAGATGTTTTTGGGAAAGGTGCTTGAATTTCCGGAGCAGAAATTTGGGACTATGAGTGTCAGCCAGCTGGTTTTGACGATACCAAAACTGGAACCGGCATTGATTGAGATATTATACCTGTGTTTTGAACAGCTGCAGATTCCCCGCAAACGGATTCATATTATCAGCCGTTCGGAGGCGTTTACCTACTATGTGCTAAGCCAGAAGCGGGAGATCTGGAATAACCAGGTGGGGTTGTTTCATTTGACTGCGGAAGGTCTTTGCTACTATGAATTGAAGGTGCAGCGAGGACTAAAAAAAACCACGGTGTTTACGGAATGTGAAACGATGGAAGAGGGGTTTAATCTGGATATTCTGGACACTCCGTCCGGTGCCAGGCTGGCGGACAAGATTCTCTGTTCCTGTGGTGAGCGTCTGCTGCAGCGGAAGCTGTACTCTTCCATATTTTTATCTGGAAAGGGATTTGAGCAGCAGGCCTGGGCGGAAGACTTTATGAAATTTTTGTGCAGCAAACGCAAGGTTTATGTGGAACCGGTGTTGTTTGCCAGGGGAGCGGCTTTTCGGGCGGCTGATTTTCTGCATGATAAGACTTCCTATCCGTTCATTTTTATTTGTGACGGCAGGCTGAAGACATCGGTATCCCTGAATGTGCTGCACAAAGGGCAGGACACGGTGGTAACGGTGGCTGCCGCCGGTGATAACTGGTATGAATGTGATACGATTCTGGAGGTAATTCCGGATGAACAGGATACCATTGATTTTTTACTGACATCGTTGGATGGCAGGTCCAGGCGGCTGATCCGGCTGCCGTTGGAAGGCTTTCCCAAGCGGCCAAACCGAACGACCAAGGTACAGATCCAGATATCTTTTCTGGATGACCAGACGATGGTGGTACTTTTGACAGACCGGGGCTTTGGCGAATTATTCCCGGCCAGCAAGATTCAAATCAGACAAGAGGTTATGCTATGAGTTTATGGTTATGCCGGCAGGAGTCGGTGAAACATCCTTATTATATCGAGGCACTGGGGCTTCCAGTTTATTCATCACAGGAACTAAGCTACGTCATTTACAATAATCCACTGTTAGTGCTGGATGATTTTATCAATGAGCCGTTCCTGACTTTTTTGCGTGATGAATTGAATCAGGGGTTTTTGGCGCTGAAGCTGGAGCGATGGCTGAAAAACGGGGAGAATCCGGATGACGCATTATTAGTTGTTTTACAGGAATGTGATTACTATACGGCGGCGGAAATCAACAAATACCGGCAGTTGATTGTTAATCTGCGGAAACTCCATCCGGCTGATTTTGGCAAGCGCAAGGCGGATGAACTGTTTGAACTGCGTCAGTATGGAAAAGCATTGAAGCTGTATCGGGAGCTGCTTCAGATTTCGCCGGATCAGGTCGTGGATGAGGCTTATTTCGGCCGTATCTGGCAGAATGTCGGTTCTTGCCATGCCCGTCGGTTTCAGTTTGAAGAAGCCATGGAAGCGTATGAAAAGGCTTACGATAAGAACGGCGATCAGAAGGTGTTGGAGCAGATTTATAAGCTGTCATTGCTGGATGACCGATTGGTGTTGAAATCCCAATACCAGCTGTTGGTGAATGAAGAAAGCAAAGAACTGTGGGAGCAGATGCTGACTGATGCCCGGGAAAAGGCGGCGGCTTCGCCGGAGATGGAACAGCTGGAGCAGCTGTTTACAAAGGATCCGGTTAAACGGCAGGCGGGAATGAGCCAGCTGCTGCTGCAGTGGAAACGGGAATATCGGGGGATGGCATAGATACAATAGAGAATGTCTAAAAGTGCGGATTTTTACTTGCAATACCCGAAGTAGTTTGATAAAATAGAACCAGAATTGAATCTGTAAGCCTTCTGAGGATATATCAGAAAGGCGGTTTAGATGAAACCATTTGGAGAACTGGAGTTTTGTGACGGATTCTTATTTGCAGCAACCTTAGAAGATGAGGAACTTTGCAGAAGTGTTTTAGAGCGTATTTTGGAGATTCCGGTTAAAGCTGTCAAGGTACATAAAGAAAGTATGATAGCCATTAATCCTGAGTACCGCGGCATTCGGATGGATGTATATGCAGATGACGAAGCGGGGAC
>Ga0154002_1000129_pt1 | contig 18682 bp, 19 predicted proteins | sample TSNY086MetaG_FD_102276 | JGI IMG/M metagenome (GOLD analysis project Ga0154002, IMG submission 102276) | Attine ant fungus gardens microbial communities from New York, USA - TSNY086 MetaG | ecosystem: Host-associated > Fungi > Mycelium > Unclassified | place: USA: New York, Robert Cushman Murphy... | reverse complement strand
TTATCCGAAAGCCCTGGAATGGTACCAGAAGGCTTTGAATATCCGTGAAAAGGTGCTGGGGAAGGAGCATCCAGATACTGCCACGACCTACAACAATATCGCAGGTGTGTATGATAGTCAAGGAGATTATCCGAAAGCCCTGGAATGGTACCAGAAGGCTTTGAATATCAGTGAAAAGGTGCTGGGGAAGGAGCATCCAGAAACCGCCACGACCTACAACAATATCGCATTTGTGTATTCACATCAAGGAGATTATCCAAAAGCTCTGAAATGTTACCAAAAGGCTTTGGTTATATTGGAAAAACGACTAGGTACAGAACATCCAAAAGTCTTAATTGTAAAAAGTAACATAGAGACATTATCTACAATTCAATAATATTTTTATTGAGGCACGGAGATTTCCGTGCCTTTGGTATATGTGTTGTTTCCATACCTAGTTATAATCGGAAGATGATGAGCGCGAAGAGCGTAGCCCGGAAGACAGAAAAAAACAGAATTGGTTTCAGTCAGCGACACAGAACCGAGAATGATGATCGATAATCAAACTCCAAAAGCGGAACTGGTTCCGGTTTTGTTGGTGGGTACCAGGTTCATCTTGTACCGGAAAAGCAGCTAAACCTAAAAGCGGAATTGGTTCCGGTGTTACCGATGGGTACCAGGTTCAGCTGGTACCGGAAAAGTAGCCAAACCTAGAAGCGGAACTGGTTCCGGTTCTGCCGGCCAGAGCTAAGGAAAGTAGTCAAACCTTAAAAGCGGAAAACAATTCAAGATCACACCATGGAAATATGCATAACTGATTATTCCGTCATGGAAAACTGCATTCACAAAATATGGAAAGCAAAAGCGAGCTTCCCACATTTTGCAAACACAGTTTACCACAACTCCATGAGCAATCAGTTATACACATTACCACAGTGTCGACGACGGCGGGCAGTGTATGAAAAGCAGAGCAAACCGTGGAGGCACCCCCTCCACACCACCCCCTCAAAAAAGAGCACTTTGAGGCAGGAATAGAACCATCCACTTCGTGGGATTGGTTCGCCTGACAACATACTGGCAAAGCCAGTATTTAAAAGCATTCCAAAGACTAAAAAAACAGTCCCAAATCATAATCCCACTTTGCCATTTTAAGTACTTTCAACGTTAAAAACAATCCCACTTTTATTGCAAAGCCTTATAAATGCTGACTTTATCGTGGGATAAATCGGAAAATCTGGTCGCTTTTCCTGACGCTATGCAGTCGACTGTAATCAGTTCCGGTTGCTTTATCACCCCCTCATTCTTAACTTTGTGAAAATGCACATCCCCAGAAATTTAAAAATTGCACTTCTGGGGATGTGCACTCTTTCTGGCAATAGATCCTGGCTCTGAGTAGCAAACCGGAACCAGTTCCGCTTTCGAGTGATGTGCAAGAAAAAAGCCCTGGTGATGAGCCAGGGCAGCTATTCAAATCAATTTATGCTTCAGAATTGTAATCATGTGAATGTTTGTGAGGATTTTTCCGGGCATTCTCTCGAAGTGCCTTTTTATTGCCTTTAATACCTTTATCTGTATAAAGAGAACAGGTCCGGGCTTGGTTATTAGAATAGCATAAAGACCTTAACAGACTGCCGAATAATGAAAAAGCTTGTTGCATAGCTTTTTCCTCTTCATAAGTTTCATATGCCTGCTTTGACTGTTCGGCATATTCATTTCCAGCAGCAGCTGATTTATCAAGCCAGTAGATTCCTTTTTCCTTGTCTTGCGGAACACCTTTCCCCCAGAGACATAAATTCCCCAACTTAAGCATGGCGAAATCGTTACCCAAGTCAGCAGATCGTTCCAGAAAGTCGATAGACTTATGGATATCAAAGTGGCTTGAATCCGGATCCGAGAAGAGTTTCCCTAGGAAATACATAGCCTGGTTATTTCCCATATCAGCCGATTTCTCTAAGTAGGAAATAGCAAGGGGGACATTAGCAGGGAGTTCCGGATACTTGTCTGTCGAATCACTGTAAATGTTTCCTAACTTAAGCATGGCAAAATCATTACCCAGGCCAGCTGATCGCTCCAAAAAGTTGATAGCTTTATGAATATTGTAGTGATCTGAATCTGTATCTGAGAAGAGTTTTCCAAGGGAATACATAGCCAAATGATTTCCTAATCTGGCCGACTTATCTAAGTACGAGATAGCAAGCGAGAGATTCGCCGGGAGTTCCGGGTACTTCTCTGTCGAATCGCTGTAAATGTTTCCCAGCTTTAACATAGCAAAATCATTGTCGAGGTTGCCCGAATGCTCCAGATATTTAACGGCCTTGTGGATATCATAGTATTTTGATTGAGGATCTGAATAAGCGGATCCCAATGCATATGTTACTAAATGATTCTCCGGGGTAAGTTCATGTAGCTCTTCAAGCATTTTGATTGCCTTTTTTAACAATTTCTCATCATTGGATTGCACATAAATCTTCGATAGAGAGTATAATGCATTAGTATTTTTCAGAACTGCGGCCTTTTCAAATAATTTCGTTGCCTTTTTTACGTCAATAGTTGTTCCCAATCCCAACTGATGCATTTTCCCCAGCCGGTACAGTAAATCATCATTCGTTTCAGATTTAACTAACACTTGAGAAAATCCATTGAATGCCTGTTTATAATACGTTTGGGATGCTGCTGAATCTTGTTTTGCAAATAAGCCATCATGGTAGATACGTCCTAATTCATATGAAGCATAATTATTTTTCACAGAAGAGCTTTCTAATAAATCAATGATATGGACATTGCTGCTGAAATCATCATTTGCTTTGGCTTCAGACATCAAAATTTCAGCAAGTGAGTATTGGGCATATACATTATCTTCGGCTTTTTCATACCAGGCTTTTGCGGATTCGATGTTCTTTTCCGTACCTTGACCATATTCGTACATTTTACCAAGCCGGTAAGCAGAATAAAAACTATGTTCACCGTCAAATAGTGCACAAAACCCCCTAAGAGCTTCCTGATAATAAGTCTCAGCTAATTCTGGATTGGCATTGGCCAGGTTGCGTTCATAAATTTCCCCTAATTCGTAAGTGGCTAATACGTTTCCTTTTTGATGCTCTGCATTCAACAGCTTTATTGCCTTGTCAAAATCAGGAGTCTTTGAACATAGCTCTGATGTGGCTGCTTTATAGCCTTTGTCCCATTTGATATAAACAGCGGACGTTCTTATAAGTGGCTTTTGAAACTCAAAATCAGCTGCAGATGACAAATCGGGCGATGGATCAGACGATGGATCGGGTTCTGGGGAAAATATATCAGAATCGGTTTCTATTTCCGCAGACTGCTCGGAAAAACCTGCGTCTGATTTTGAATCTATAACTGAAAAATATAAATCCTTATTTTGGCGCAATTCCCTTACAGCAGATAGAATAATGTTGCCTAATCGGTTGTCAATGTCATCTTTTGCCTTCCTCATGCCGATTTCTTTTTCTTTTTTTGTTGGCGTATATGCCAAGGTTAATTGTTCATGAGCTTTAAGAAATTTTTGATATTCATCCTGTAATTCGTATTTGCCGAGAAGGAGCTTCGTTACGGATTGGATTTTTTCCTTGACATCCGGTGGCATATACTTATAGGATTTTATCCGGCCTTGCTGTGGAAGCATTTCGACAAGCTCTAATAATTCTTTTGTCGATTCCTGGAGCAGTTGCTTGTTGATCCGGTAGAGCGATCGATACTCTGGCAGCCCTAGTACCTCTTGTTTGAGGTTTAATATTTCTTTTGGCATAAATTCTTTGGTTCCGTCAGTTAGAATATCACGAAAATTTGTTTTCAAACTTGTATATAATTCCCGTTCCTGTTCAAACATCTTTTTTGAAAGGAGTTCACGACATTGATGTTGCTGGGGCACAGAAATGAACGGATTGATATGTTGCTCTTTGGCTTCACTCCAAAGCATATAATGCACATGAGGATGACCATGCTCATTGTGATAAGCTGCTACCCAAGACAAATCGTTGCCGGATATACCCAATTTTTCTCCAACATCGGGCAGAGTTTCCTGTAGAAACTTTGCCCAGCTCTCTTTGTTGGTAAAGTTGAGTTCCTCAGCATCTACTTGACACAGGGATACGATTCCTCTAAATACACATTTATTTTTTGATATTTTCTTCATATGTGTACAGGCTGCATTGACATCATTTGTATCAATATTGCCAAATAACCCATTGCTGCGTGGACGTTCGCTGATATATTTCATATAGGCATCATTTTCAGCGGACTTACTCATGTCATTTTTAAAAGTGCTTAACTCTTGCTCCAGCGGTTGTAAGTCAACACCTTCACGAGTTGCGATATAGTATAAGTGATTGTAATTTCTTATGGCTGCCGCCCTTTGATTGGGTGAGAGACATCTTATCTTTGATATAAGAGGTTTATGCATCCGGTTTGAACCCCCTAGTTAAAATAGAAGCATAGTCAACATTCGTGCTTGGTGAAGAGGACTCACTGGCTTCCGTAAAGTCTAATTCAACATCAGGGATTCTCCCATTCCTATACACATAATTAAAAGCATCTCTTCGAGCAGCTTCGTAAATCTCCTTAAATTCATTTTCTTCCAGTTCACTCATAGTATAACGCAAAGATCTTAACAGCAGAAATTGGGCAGTAGCAGCCGTACTCAATGCTTTGTATTCCAGATCTTTTATTTCTTTGAATTTTCCGTCCAATTCTGCACGAAGTGTTTTTCTAAGAGCCGTGGTAATTGCATCAAGCCCTCTTTTAGCAGCATCTTCAGTTAAGGCATTATGAAATATCCGTCGGCTGGCTTCAGCCATGCTGATGCCTTCTCTGGCAGCCTTGTCTGATAGTGCTGCATAATCTTCATCTAGTAAGCGTACATGTAATTCGGGTGCTTTTTGTTTCATAATCGTGTAGATAGAAAAACTGATTGCTTATTTATTTCCGACTGTTTAAAAGTTTTTCGTATAGCCTTTTTTGTGCTGCTGTAGAATAGTTAAGATATATCATCGTATTAGCAATGTACTTATGTCCAAGCCACCATTGCACATCTCGGATGTCTATGCCTTCAATTGCAATGAGTTTTAGTGCACAAGTATGTTTCAGGGTGTGGAAATGCCATTTATCCTCGCTTATCGTAGTAAAACTACAATAAAATTTCATTAAAATATCCAATGTTCTGCGATTGATTTGGAGTCCACTTTTTGAGGTAAACAAATATTTGCTTGAATAAGTAGCTTCTTTCCTTATCGCGCAATATTTGTCTAATGCAGCCAACACTCGTGCGTCCACAATTTTTAGCACATTGCTTACACTGCCTTTCAACCGTCTGCAAAAGATCGTCTGCTCTATTGCATTATAGTCCGCCACCTTGATCAGTCCTATCTCACTTGCACGTAAACCGCAATATTCAGCAATTAAAAACATAGCCAGATTTCGTATATGAAACTTTGACGAAACATCGGTTTCGAGTGCATGAATCAGTTCATCAAATTCAGCGGTTGTGAGATATTTGATATTTGAGGTGCTCATGGATGATCCCATTAGATGCTCACCACCTTTTCTTAAATTATTTGTGTTAATCAAACAGTCAAGTGGACAAAATAAGCATTTTGTCCACGTCGGTCAATCATACCATGAGAAACGGAAAAATGGAAGAATTTTTGTAACTGTATTTTGGCAAATTATGGAATCACCAAGAGAGAAGAGGAGGAAGACTATGCAACAGTTCATGTGTATTGGGCGAGTAGGAAGTGATGTGAGGTTTTACGATAATGGAAGTGTTCCGTTCGCCAGTGTATCCATTGCGGATAACCAATATTATAAGGATAAAGATACTGGGGAGCGAAAACAGATAACAACTTGGATTCCGGTAGTTGGTTACAGAAGTAAAGCAGAATTTATGCGAGACTATATAAAGAAAGGTAGCCTGCTATGCGTTTCTGGTACCTGGAAAAATACATCTTATGAAAAAGATGGGGAAACCCGATATCAGACGGTATTGCGTTTGGATAAGGTCCAGTTCTGTGATTCGAAAGCACAGGAACAAGGTGCAGATGAGGACGGTTTTATCCCGGTTAATCCGAATGAACCTTTTGGAATGGATTTTTCTATGCCATCATATATTCCTGGACTAGATGAGTAAGGAGTATAAATCATGGCTACTTTAGATAAGGAAAAACTAAATAAAGAAAAAAGGAATCGGAACCGGAAAGTCATTTTTCTATTTGTGTCACACTTATTTGCAACTGTGTTTTTGGCATATATTTTGCATCAGACAGCAACAATATTTGCGCATATGGCAAAGGGGAAGTGGACAGATATAGATTATGATTTCAATTATCTCCATGCATGGTTCAGCTTAATTATAAGACGGGAACTTGGAATGGTTCTTTGGCTGGGGGTTTTGGAAGTCGGTTTTCTGGCACTTATGGTGACCTTGTTGTTAAGGCCGCGGTCGGAGATAAGCAATGTCAGAGAGTATAGTGTCACCAATAAAATCAAAATTCCAATTCCGGCAGGTAATGGACAACATGGAAATGCCTGGTTTGCCAGTAAGGAAGAGGAAGACAAACTATTAAAGGTGATTCGCTTTGATGGAAGTAACCCTGCGCAAGAACTAAAAGAACGACCTGGTGTAGTTGTTTCTATGGAAAGGAAAGGCAACGTAGATGTGATTCGCTATCTGGGGAGTTTTGCACATTCTATCATCCTGGCCATGACCGGAGCTGGTAAAACCAGACGAGTGCTTTTACAAACTATCTGTCTTCAGATCATGGCGGGCAATTGCATTTTAATATCGGATGTTAAGGGTGAGATATATTACTACACAAAAGATTATGCGGAAAAAAGAGGGTATAAGGCAATTGCAGTTGATCTTTGCAATCCGGCAAAGTCAGCGCATTACAACTTCCTGCAGCCCATTATTGATGCGATACAGGAAGGACGTGCCAACCAGAAAAAGGATATACAGGAAATTGAGGAACAAATCCGAGAAGCTGACAAAAAGGGTGACCTGGAATTGGTGGCCAGACTGGCCCAGGAGATAGAAGATATCAGAAAAGACTACTCATGGACAGGGAAAGCGCAGGATTATACGTGGGATATCGTTGCTATCTTTGCAGGAGAGCAGAAAGGCGAACCATTGTGGTACAACGGAGAAACAGCGACGATGGCAGCTTGTATTATGGCTATTTGTATGGAGGCCCCACTAGAGTATTGGAATCTATATAATGTATATAATTATATAGCATATATGGCCCAGGAGCATCCGGTGACACATAAGACACCGTTATCAGCATACCTGAATACATTGCCCGATACACATCCGGCGAAAACAATCTTTATGCAGTCACAGGTGGCGGCCGAACGTACCAGAGCTTCCTTTTATACATCGGCATTAGGTACCTTGCGGTTATTTACCAATCCGGGCCTGGCAGATCTGTCCGTTTCCAGTGACTTTAGCCTATATGATATCGGAAAAGAGAAAATCATTATTTATATGATTATCCCGGATGAAAAGAAAACGTATTACCCAATTGCCTCGGTGCTGATCAATCAATTGTATATTGCCCAGGTAGAAACGGCAAGAAAAAGCGGTGGAAAATTACCAATAGCTACCGATTACGATCTGGACGAGATAGGAAACTTCCCACCAATTCCGGTGTTGGTTAATCTATTGGCAGTTGGGCGGTCAAGGGGGATTGTGGCAAACCTGGTGATCCAAGATTACCAGCAGCTTTATCAAAAATATAAAGATGAAGTTGAAACAATTAAGACGCAATGTGGTTTAAAGATTTTCCTGAAGTCTGACAACACTAAGACATTGGAGGAAATTTCCAAGTCATTAGGAAATTATACGGTAGAGGTAACAAGTGCTTCTACTTCTGCAAGTACCAGTACAAGGACACAAGATGCGAATGTATCCAATTCCAGTAACCTGGCTGGTCGAAAGTTATTGATGGAGGACGAGATTTCAAAGTTCAAGGATCCGGATGCACTTGTTATGGTCACCTCAGAAAGACCAATGATAACGAAGCTTCCAGATCTGTCCAGGTATCATTTTAATGAAATGCTTGGTTTGGGAGATGAAGAACATAATAATGCATTGATCTCACGAATAGAAAGTGCAAGGCCAGAGCGGAAGTTAAGGCAAGTTCCTCTTTGGGGAATTTGGAATCAGTATAAAGCGATGCTTGAAGAAGAGGCAGCGAGACAAATGAAAGAATCAAATATTGGAGGTTGAATTTGATATGAGAAGTTTAAAAGAAAAGAAAAGAGATAGGGTAATTAAAACGATTGTATTGGCAATGGTGCTTAATATATCTTTTGCCGTACCAGTTTTTGCCACCGATTTTACATCTACAACGTTGTATACCGGTACAGTAAATCTGTTAAGGGGAGCTACGATTGCACTTACTGCAATTACTGTTGTTTTGACAACATTCTTTAGTATTAAGGCAGGAATCGCCTGGCAGACAGCTGAGGAGCATGACAAGAATCAAAAGAAAAAAGAACTGATAAACACAATCGCAATCGGTGTAATTGTTGCATGCATTAGTGGCTTAGTTACATTAATTCTTGGGGCATACGGATTGACGGACGGGTCTGGTAGTGGCACGGCAGCACTTGAGACCACGAATCAGTTTGTACAAGGTATCTATCATTATAAGTTTATGTAGTGTGGTGCGTGTATGAATGTGGTGAATGATTTTTTAACAAAAACATTAGGGAAATTTATCGGTAATGTAACGACGGCAGCACTTGAAAGCGTAGTGACAACATTTAATACGCTGTTTCAGTCATTGATGAAATCTTTTGTGGAACAGTCGGCTGTGACGAGTATACACAATGCTTTTGTTGGATTATCAATTTTCTTGATTACACTATTTTGCATGATAAGTTATTTTAATACCTATGTTGCGGAAACGGATGGAGATCCGGATGCGGATCCTCTTGACATTATTGTGAGAGGGGCAAAGGCGGTGGCATATTCGTCATGCTCTGCCTGGTTGTTTGGAACTTTTATGAATTTTACTTCTGCTCTTGCCGAAATGGCAATCACTGCGCTTGGAGCGAATGAAGATTGGTCGTCATCACTTGTTGATGTTATATCAGCTCTTATGATGAACTTCACAAGTAAAGGGTTTGTGTGGCTGCTTGTTATTCTGGCGTTGGTCATTGGAATGATTGCATTCTATGTAATAGCAACAATCCGGGCAATCGAACTTATGTTGATGTACATTGTGCTTCCGCTATTCTGTGCAGAACTATGCTATACATCGCATGAGCGTCTTAATGGAATTGTCACCAGCATCTGCGTGACCGGATTGTATTACATATTACAGCTAATATGCTTTTATATGCTTTGTCGCTCAATAGTAGCGATGCTTACAGGGGTAAGCCCGGATAACGCTGTTACGCTGGAGGGATTTCGTAGCCTTGGCTGGTTGATTGCAACACTTCGTTCTCCTAAGTGGTTAGAGAAGTTTGCTTATTCAACCGGAGTTGGGGAAGGCAGCAAACGTGCGATAGGAACAGTTGGCACAAGTGCTATGCATGGAGTTTTCAATAAGTTACTCCGATAAGGAGATAACCAGGAGGTGCTATGGTTACTTTGGAGATGGGAGCTACAGCAGGTAGCTATACGGATTATATCAAATTGTTTATGAACATCCTTACAGCATTAGTTGTCGCAGGTTCCATATTCCGCGCGATGCTAACAGGCACCTCTTATTTGTCCGGTGATCAACCATTGGAAGAGTTTATTAAAAAACTCAAAAAGATCGTTAAGGCAGGAATCTTGTGCGGCTGTGCTTTTCAAATTATTAGTGTTATAGCTGGTGCCTATGCTACCAGCTGAAAGAAACGAAAGAAGGGGCGGAATCCATGGAGAAGAAAAAACCACTGTACATACCAATTAAAACATTGGATTCAGAGGATTATGTTTCAGGAATTGGAAGACTGGAAGTCGCAATTCTTGGATTGGCAACAGGAATAGCTATTATGATCGGTATTATAATAGCTATTTTAGTCAATTCTCTGGTGGCGATTTGTGTGGGAGTTCTGCTGATTGCAAGTGTTTTCCTTGTGGTCAGAAGGGACAGCATCAATGAAAATTTGATTAGAAAAATCAAGATTATTATGCAGGATAATCAAGGTCAGAAAAGGTATCTATATAGCTATAATACCAGTTTTGGTGGAGTAGCTAATGCCGGTGCTTATGTTTGGGAGGAAAGTTAGCGATGAAAAGGAACAAAGAAAGAAGGTCTAATGCTGCTAATACTATAGAGGAAAAAACACCTCAGCAGAAAACGGCGAATGATCTGGTAGATGTAAAGGATATCAAAGATATCTTTTTATATACAAAAACAGGATATATCATTGCTTTCCTGATTTTGGGAAACATCAATATTGACTTGTTAAGTGAAGAGGAATTAGAGACTCTTACACAAAGACAAGCAATGTCCTTTGAAGGAGATAAAGATGATTTTGATTATTTCACCTTACCATCTCAGGTGAATCTTGATCCGACAAAAGAGTATTTAAAGTCAAAGCATCAGGAAACGGAAGATCTGGGAAAAAGAAAAGGACTAAGTTTAATGCTACGTGAAGTCACCTATCTTTCAACGGGGGGAGAGAACTTTGAACATCAGCATTATATTAAAATCTGGAAAAAGATTGGCTCTAATCTGAAGGATACACAAAAGGAACTTACAATCAGGGCCAATGAATTTAAAGAGCGCTATGTAGAAACTGGTATACCTTGCGAGATATTAAAGGAAAACGAAATTATTAAGATGTGTAATCTTTTCGGGAATCCACAACAGGCTCCGTACGTAGGAAATATTAATTTCTATGAAACGATTACACAAATAAGGTAATAGGTTGAGGGCATAAATATGGCAAGAAAAATGGAGAAGAAATTTGTTGGTTATGGTGAGGAGATTAATACCGCTCTTCTTAACATTATTACTCCGGCGGCAGTGGATTATGACAGAAGTTACTTAAACATATCAGAAAATGTAGGAAGGGTAATGTGTATATCAAAATATCCATCTTATACAGATTATGGTTGGCTGGCACCACTGGCAGGACTGGAAAGTACGATTACAAAAATTGAATATCGTCATACTTCACCAGAGAGAATAACAAAGGCACTGAACAAGAAAATTTCAGAGTTGAAGGAAAATTTTGAAGCTGCGAAAAAAGAATCGGAAAAGCAAAGCCTGGAGCACTCCATTGAGAATCTATCAAATTTGGTTTCACGAATCACTGTAAAGGGAGAACCAGTAGGATATGTGAACATTATGCTGCATATTTCGGCAGAAAACCAGGTTGAATTAAGTAGCAGAATCAGAAGAATTCAGTCTCTTCTGTCCGTTAAGGAGTGCGGCATCCGGCCGCTGGTACATAAGCAGCTTTTAGCCTTTAAGGCAATGGCTCCCTATGGTCTGCCAAATTATGAAATGGTAAGTAACATGGGGGAACGTGCGATGCCGATTTCTACCCTCCTGGGAGGTTTTCCCAATGCATCTTCCGGCCTGTATGACGAAAAAGGAAACTATTTAGGAAAAACCAAGGAGATGATGTTGGTTATCCTAAACCAATGGATCCGTAATAAGGACAGAACCAACTCTAACTGGTTTGTTAGCGGCGTTCCAGGCGTTGGAAAATCTACAGCACTTAAAAAAATATTTTCAATGGAACATTGGACGGGGACTAAGATTATTATCTTCGATCCAGAACGGGAATATGTAGATTTGGCAAAAAGTGATTATATCAATGGTGATGTAATTGACTGTGCCTCTGGAGTTAATGGCCGGATTAATCCGCTGCAGGTACGAGCAACTTGCCAAGTTAGGCAGGAAGATTTAGATGAAGGCGAGTCTCTGAATGATTATTTTACTTTTGAAGTAGAGAACGGTCAAGAAGAGTCACAGTTAGCCTTATATCTTCAGCAGCTTAGACTATTTTTTTCGCTTTACTTTGGAAAGGAAGATTATAATGCGGAGTTAAAAACAATTTTAGAGCAAACGTTAATTGAACTATATGAGAAGTTCCATATAACCTGGGATACGGATGTAACCAGGATTCCAAATGATGAGTTTCCCATCATGAGAGACCTCTATGATTATGCGTTGGAAATGGCGGAAGCTGAAAACAATATATATTTAAAAAGTATAAGAGATAAATTGGCTTTAAAGCTTTATAGCTCTGCATATGGTGCTGATCAATTTATTTGGAATGGCTTTACAACGTTGGATACCCAGAGCGACTTTATTGATTTGGATGTATCAAACTTGCTTGAATTGGATGATAACGTAAAGCGGGCACAGTTTTGTAATTTGACTACATGGGGCTGGCAGCAAATGTCTGCGGACAGAAGTGAAAGAGTGCTGTTCGGTGTTGATGAGGGATATTTATTCGTTGATCCAGAGTATCCGGATATGATGTTGTATCTCCGAAACATTTCAAAAAGAGCCAGGAAGTATGAAGGTGGACTTATGTTCATTACTCATTCGGTCGTGGATATTCTTGATCCGGCTGTTAAACGATATGGACAGGCCATTATTGATAATGCCTGTTACAAGTTCATCATGGGAACCGATGGAAAAAACCTAAAAGAAACACAGGAACTCTTTAATTTGTCAGATAAAGAGGTAAATGTACTGTCTGCAAAGTCCAGGGGCCAAGGGGTTTTCATGTGTGGCAATATGCGGATCAATTTGACCGTGGATGTATCCGATGAAATGCTTGCAATATTCGGTTCCGCCGGAGGAAGATAAATGAATATCAGACTTGCACTCACGATAGCCAAGCAGCTTTTGACAACCGAAAAAGGGCAGAAAACATTAAAAGTGGTTGTTATAGCCATTATAGCAGTTATCTTATTAGTTGGTGCGGCCTTCATGCCAATTTCAGGTTTTGTTACTGGCTTAAGTGGTTTCTTTTCAGAAGAAGAAGGTATTGATTTGGACGATAATGCGGATGTAGATGCATTGATTGACGGTACCTTTGTTATAACTCAGACAAAATATTATAAGGCGATTGAAAAGTCCAGAGAGGCATACATAAATCAAGTTAAAGAAGCCATGAACCAGAGAGCAGCAGAAGTAAGAAAAGAAAATAAGTATGAAGTAGAACGGGAGGGAGATGATGGCAATGGAAATACGTATACCTACACCGTTACGGTGTATCCAACGGTAGATGTTGTTCCTCCTAGTCCACCGATAGTAACAGCTATTGCTTATTTCTGCACCAGGGACGAAACGCTGATTGCCGATGGCAATAGAAAGATATCCAAACAATCTGTCATCGATTTTTATAACAAAATATGTAATAACCCACCGTTTGACGTGACCACTTACAGCAGAGATTATTATACTGTGTCGGCTACCTATAAAACAGATGATGAGATTGCGGCAATGCTTCTGGAAGAGGGCATTTTAGAGGATGAAGGCGATGTTGATCTGTTTAAAACGTCAATTGAAAGAATAACAGAATTAATTCAGGAATCTGGTGGCATGGGGTATGAAGGTGTCCCGTCAGGCAATATTTCCAATTCTTCGGTTGCAAAACGGATATGGGATTACTTCAAAGGAAAGGGATGGAGTGATTATGCCTGCGCCGGTCTGATAGGAAATATAGAAGCTGAGTGTAGTATGAATGTTACGCTTCAGGAATCTGGCGGAACCGGTATTGGTATGTGCCAGTGGTCACATGGTCGACGAACCGCATTTTTAGCTTGGATGAGTTCCAATGGGTACGAACTGTCAAATGTGGAAGCGCAATGTGAATACTTGTTAGTAGAAAACACATGGTACCGAGGAAATGTCACTTTGTATAACAGTGGGGGCTTGAAACATCAGTCCAAAGCGGGATCCCTGAGCGAGTATGGCACCTATTCGTACGCACAGCTTTCAGACGCAGTAGACGACTTTTTATGGCATTGGGAATCACCAAATTACAGGTTTGCTCAATGGGATCGGCGCCAGGGAGCTGCACAGGATGCCTATAATCTGTTTGCATCAGGTGGCAGTAGCCCTATATATAATGGGACTTATGCCCAAATCAAAGCTTCATTTTTTCCAAACGGTAATTTGCCAACAGCAGAATCTCAAATGGGGCCATATTTATCAACGATTTCATTTGTCAACAGTGCTGGTGCTACAAAACGTGTAACGGTACATAAGGCTGTGGCTGCGGATTTGTTAAGTGCATTGACCACAATATCAGCTGGTAATTATGAGATAAAGCAGATAGATGGCTATGTTTGGAAAAATAAAACAAATTCTACATCAGGCAGCAGGTCTGCTCATTCGTATGGTTTGGCAATTGATATAAATTACAGCTATGGGAATCCACAGGTTATTGGTGGAGTGGTTAAGGTAGGAACTCCTTATGGTTCGCACGAATTAAGCATGAAAGAGGATGGAATTGCAGTTAGAACAATGAAAGGCATTGGCTGGAAATGGGGCGGTAATTGGACGAGTTCCAAGGATTACATGCACTTTTCGGTTCCGGGGGATTAAACATGTGGAGTGTTAAAACGTATCGTATAATTATTAGTCTTATTTTAGTTTATATATTTTTAGGGGTATCGAACCCCTTTATAACGAAAGCAGAGCTGGAGCCTTTTTATAATGTATCTGTAAAAATTGATCCAACAATTACCGGGTTTTTAAATGAAAAAATAGAAGTCCATTGTGAGAAAGACGGACAATACTATATGACGATTGATTTGAATAACAGTAATCGGTATGAGTATAAGAAATTGTTTGAAAATGGTGTGTACACCTTTGCGGCCAGAGTCCGTTATGACTTCAATGGTGAGTATACTGTTCTTCCGAAAGAGCAAGTGATTGAACTTTCTTATAAGAATAACAACGTATTGAACGAAATCATTTTTACCATTGAGGGCGTGTCTTCGGAGCCGGATGATCATGCTCATGTCCACGATGAAGAACCGGATCCGAATATTGATCAAGGGGAAAGGGTATACACTATTGATGATCTGGAAGAACTTCAGCAGATGCAAGAATCGGTTGTCTCGGCAGCAGAGGTGGCATTTGCAGAACAAGAGCAATGGGAACAGAATAATAGCTTCCTTGCACAGCATGGTGTGTCGGATACGGGGGTGCCGGCAGATTCCAATAATATGCTGCCTATGCATTCCTATCCGGCAGATCAAGAACAAGACGACAATGAAGTGAAGAGCAGCGAGGATCTTGAATCATTATCTGAGGAAGAGACTGCGGAACTTGAAATGGAATCTTCTAATTCAGATGATAAAAAGGCTCTTTCTGTAGTGGCAGGGTTAATGGTTATTGTCTTACTCATGGTGACATTAGTAACAGTGCTGATAATTGTGGAAAGAAAGAGGGACAAATATGAATAAACGGGAAATGAAGATATTGCAGATAGCAGCTTGCTTGATGATTTCTGTTGTTGCAATCTTTATGAGCTGTACCCGTGGTTAGAATACGAGTTTAGATAAGGGGTAGTATATGGCAAGGAAGAAAAGTATGGTAGTTGATATTCCGACGGAATTATTAGATGGAGAACGATCAGTAATGTATGAATGTGTCAGGGATGCTTTAGAAAGCGGCTTGGACTCCTATTTTGATACAAGCGGAAATTTTAGCGGAATCTACATCAACTTTGACCAGCCGGTATTTCCGGCGGATGGAAAAAAACGATTAAATGATTGTGAACGCCTTACATTTAATGTGGATGATAAAACATACGACCTGCTTAACAGAGCGAAATGTTATACATCCATGTCGATTAAAAATTTTGCAGAAGTCGTGATACTGAAGGAGCTTCTGCTGGCTAAAAAGAGGGGTGAGGATTGTGCAAAAGATGGTACTGTACATAACGAGCAAAGCGATGAGGCAGATAGTTGATCATTCCATCAAGGAAGCGGATTTACTTACACTTGAGTGTAATAATCAAATTGGAAATACCATTTCGCTGTCAGAATACATAAAGCATAAAGGTATTTTATTGAGCAAAAATGATGTTGACTATATGATCATAGATCTTTCTGCACTTGTTGACAGTGAGGAAGCAATTGCAGCGGCACTCCAGGGTTTTCTTATTACCCATGAGCATGTAAGAATCATTATTATTTCACCGGTGAATCAAGCCGGAGATAAAGTCCTTAGTGAGTTATTCGCAATAGGTGTTCGGGATTTCGCCGTGTCAGATGATTTTGTTGTAGTTAAGCAGAAGCTTGAAGAATGCTTGACGGAGCAGGGAATGAGCTACAAAGATGCAATTGAATATAAGGATGTTAAAGTTCGAAGTCTTGAGAAAAGAAAAGAAGTAAAAGAAATAAATAAAGTGATGATCGGAGTGGTTGGTTCGCAGCCAAGAGTCGGGTGCACACATAGTTCGATTATCATGGCTAACCAATTGAAGCGGTGGGGGTATAGTGTTGCTTACATTGAAATGAATGAGACAGGAGCATTACAGCAAATTCGTCAGTCCGAAAAGCTGAACATGGTAGACGGTTACTTTACAGCACGAAATATTGATTACTATCCAGATGCGAACGGGGCTGTATTAAAAAAAATATTGAAAGAGAACGTATATAATTTCCTTCTTTTGGATTTTGGCTGTTTTCAAGATTGCGATATTAATGCATATAATCGTTGCCATGCAAAGGTCGTTATTGGCAATGCACAACCCTGGGAAATTAATTATCTGGCAGACTTTTGGAACCGCTATGACGACGAGGCCAGGGAGCATATCCACTTTTATCTTAATTTCGTTGAAAAAGAATCTGATCGGAAAGCACTTAAAAAGGCATTTAATAAGGAACTGAAATTTATTGGATATACACCGGATCCTTTTGGCGATGGGGACTTTATACAATTACCGGAATTATTAAAAGATTATTTACCTGAAGAGCCTAAAAAGAAGAAGCGTTTCTTCTTTGGAAGAAAGAAGGGAGTGGCTATGTTATGAGGTGGAAGCGCATGGAAACGTTAAGAGAGGAGTTTTACCGGCTTATTATTTCGGACGGATACAATGACCATGAAGCAGTCATAATTATGGCGATAAGGCATTGGGAAACAGTCGTTTTATTGGTGAGCCTGATTTGGACCATAACGGAGCTTTTGTTACATATATTACGGAGGGGCAAGATGTATGTATATCATAAGTAAAGCAATTCAAAAAGTTATTGTAGCTTATCTTGAAAAGAGGAAAAGAGACATTACAGAGGCAGTAGTAACGTGTAGTGAATCGGATAATAAAAGAGATATGGAAGACATTTTAATGGATTTTGAATCAATCGTGAAAACTATTGGACTATTACAGTATGTTATTTACAAGAATGGAAAAAGAACTAATGTAAATAAGATAATAAGTGTCTCGTCGGATTCTATTGTTTTATGCCATTTGTTTTTTGACTATGTAAGTAAAGAATATAGTTCATTACAGTCAAAATGCAAAAATATTATTCTGATGCCAGAGACACCTCATTAAAATTAAGATTTAAAGGAGTTGGATATAATGAAAGTGAAAATAGCTGCCAACAGTTGCAATAGTGCTGCTGATTGCTTGCGCAAATTTGAAAAAATCTTGGAATTATATAATCCTAAAATTGAATATTCAGAGTTTTGTGAACATGAACTTATTATTGAAATCAAATCATTAAAAGAATTATCCTACTTTACATTCATCTTGGGTCACGAAATACTAATCGAAAATAGTGACTTTGAAGAAAATCAGTTGGATTTTTTGATTATGGACTAATTCAATTTTTTGTGAATTAAGGTTTAATGAAGAAAGGAAGGAGGAAATAAGCATGAAAAAAATAATTGCTGGTTTGTGCATTGTTATGTTACTGACTAGCCAAGTGCAACCGGCATTCGCAGCCTGGTATCAGGATGCTGCTGGCTGGCATTATGAGCAGGATGGAATTCCAATTAAATCAAACTGGTTGGAGGATGCTACGGGACGATATTATCTTGATGAGGATGGCAGGATGTTGACGGGGTGGCAATATCTTCAAGAACACTGGTATTTTCTTAATCCTGTTTCTGATAGGACACAGGGAAGAAGCCTGACTGGGTGGCAATGGATTGATGGGTATTGTTACTTCTTTGATGATAATGGTGTAATGTTTTCCAGCACAACTACACCAGACGGGTATCAAGTGAATGCAGATGGTCAATGGACGGAACAGGGAGTCGCGGTATACATTCCCGGGTATGGGTATTTGACTAAAAGTAATCAAACTACTACAGGGAAAATAAGTGGTGGTTCTGGTGGCGGCGGAGGAAGCTCTTCTGGCGGATCCGGTGGAGGTAAGGGTAGTGCCGGATCAGAATCAGATACAACACCGGATGAAGAGGAGCCGAAAGAGACTGAAGAGACTCCTGAGAAGTCCACGCCGGCAAATGCTACATATAATTACAGAATTCAGTATCGGGATGTAGATACGAAGTCAATTCTTGCGGAAAATTTAGGAAATGGAGAAAAAAATGCAGTAATACCGATAGAACACATTGAGATTGACGGGTATGAGGTTTGTGATAATCAGCCAGAGCAGCTGCAGCTTACTTTTGATGGCCGGACAGAACATATTTATTATCAATACATTGACGAGGCCAGTCCTTCCGATGCAAAACAAATCAACTGGGAGATTCGGTTTGTTGATTTGGAAACACATTATATTTCCCTGGCAACA
>Ga0154002_1000125_pt1 | contig 18790 bp, 20 predicted proteins | sample TSNY086MetaG_FD_102276 | JGI IMG/M metagenome (GOLD analysis project Ga0154002, IMG submission 102276) | Attine ant fungus gardens microbial communities from New York, USA - TSNY086 MetaG | ecosystem: Host-associated > Fungi > Mycelium > Unclassified | place: USA: New York, Robert Cushman Murphy... | reverse complement strand
GCTGTATGGCATGGTAGAATACCACCTTTGGGATATAGCTTAAAGCGGCCATCTTCTTTCCATGTGCTAAAGAATAACTCTGACACTTCTTTAAGTATTGGATCGGTCGGTTCCATACCCAACTCTAAAAGCATCCTTGCGCTGTTATAGGCTGAGAAGGGGGAGCCCTTTAGTAACCGTTTATCCGGCGTAGTCCAATAGTCGGCTCCGTTATCATACCTGTGCGATAATATTGTTTCGACATCCGATACATATTGATTTTCTATAGCCATCCTTTTACCTCCCTGCTAATATTACCTTTTAATGATCTAATTCATCTTTGGAAACGAAGGTGAATGAAGATAACGTTAATCCCACCAAATAAACCATATGGTAGAGTCTTTAAGCGTACTGGCCAAGCCGCGAATTGTTTCGCTTTCGCAACCAAACGCAAAGTGTTCCTTTGCCAATTTCTCTGCTTCCTCCGCTGTCAATGGCGGATTTGTCAGTGTCATTTCCCATATGTCGCTGCCTACAACGACAGGGATCGCTCCATATTTCTCATGCCAATATCGAAATACCGCTACTTGCTCCTCTGGCATTGGGCATTCGTTCCATCCTCCCATTGGCATCCATGCCGCTAATTCCCAAGGATTTTTAGTTGGAAGTTTCGCGATAATAATCTCCTCATATCTCCCATACGCAAGCATGTGCAAGGTTAGCTCATTTTGAGATTCCACCTCTTCAAATTGACCCAATATCGCATCTTCCGCAGTGCAGCGTTTGAGATATTCATCAAGCGTTGTGAGAATATATTAAAAATTCTACCAAGTTATCCGATGGAAGCAATAATTTCTTTTGCGTTCCTTTCGTTTTTAAACAGTTCGTAATCACAATTTAAAATACTAAGAATCGTCCGGCATTCATCCGTCATAACAGTTTCTTCCTTTCTCTCATATCTACGTTCACCTTATCACGCAATGAGCTATTTCTCTAATTTTTATTACGGAATTCTTCTGAATTAATGTAGGAAACTTTATGCCCATGCCGCACCAGTGCTTCTGCTAATGGCAGTGTTGGGTTGGTATGCCCTGCATAAGGTACATTCATCATCAATATGGCTGCCATAATCTTCATCCTTTCAACTAAATTCCGGTTTATCCAGAGTCATCCTCCGCACAGAAGCAATCCTCAAACGCCAGCCATTTTACGCCATAGGAGTCTAGGTAAAAGCGATGGCCGGACTCGTTTTGCACCAGGCGTTTTTCGTACAGGTGATACCAACCTCTAAGTTCAACGCTTAATTCGATATCCAGGGTAATGGGCTCCACCTATTTGGGTTCTCTTCCACTCCCGGATCCAGAATATCATCTAAAGTTGCCTGTGTGCCTTCAATCTGTGAGGACATGAGCGCCTCTTTGCGGACATACATGGATACAAATAGCTCGATGTCCGGGGTGCGGGCCGATATGCCGTCCAACCGGCCAAGGCTCCTGGCGTCCTTTGCACGCAAGGAGTAGAAATCAGAACCCATCTCCTGCAGGAGCACTTTCTGCAGCGGAGCTGGACGGAATAATTTATATTGCATTTCGCTGCTAGACTGATTGATATAGGTTCTGGATCATTTTTCCATCACCTTCTCTCATTTTAAATACAGTTCTTAGTATACCACCATTATTTTCATTTAACAAGCGAATTGTCTCAGGATTCGATTCGATTGTGAAGTCGCTTTTTGTGCGGCGGGCTTAAAGCCCGCGCTTTGCCGCATTTTGGCCGCTAAAAACCCGACAAAATGCGGATTGCCGAGTTTGTATTACACAGTTAATATGAAAAAAGCATAAGGTGCCGATACATATAAACAGGTACAAATAAGGAGGACACGATTAATGGCAAAAGAAGCAAAAGTGAAGGATGCCAAAAAGTGTTATCCGTACAATGTTTCAGATGTAAATCTGAGAGATACGGATAGCGGCATGAGGCTCTACCGTGGCATGTCGTCACCATGGGGAGCTATCAAAAATTTCTACGAGACCTACAAATTTACGCACCGCTTGGGTGCAGAGTTCTCTGTCGCGGCATTCCACGCGCTACGCATCGTCTTTCCCGATTACAACAGGCTGCAGACTCTGCTGTCGGACAACTGGGGGGCGTTCATGGATGGCTGCTGGGACCCGGCCTCCGGACAGATTGAACCCTTTGAGGATCGCTTTGATGTCCCGCCGTTTCTGAAGGATGGCCAGATTCGCGCAGCTATCTATGCTGACAAGGGCGATACCATGAACCTGATTTCCGGCAAAATCTGGTACACAACCAATGACAGGTTTGAAAAAGAAATCCATGTTTGTGATTACGACATTGCCGGACCTGAGGCATGTGACCTATCCTTGGGCGGTGGCGCTCATTTCTGCTATGGCCTAGCGGGATGCCCGCTCAACGCAATGGATCCCGAACGTATTGGCATGGGAGACGACTACTGTCTGGCCATCCAGGAGACCAAACGAAAATACGGTAAACATGTTAACAGTAATGCTGAGGATCAGTTTGACGAAGGTCAGCGTGAGTGGGAGGTTTGGGGTCCTGCGGTGGCTCAGTCAAGACCTAAGCCCTGGCCGCGTAAGCCCTATCCCGAGTTTGTCGATAAGGGCTACTTCGAGTCCCCCACCGGTGCGCGCTGGACTGCCGGCGAGCTTTATCAGGACGTCATAACCGGCTATCCTATCGCCTACGCCTATAACGCTATTGACCTGTACCGCAACGAGATGACGAACGAAGAGTGCACGCTGTGGGATCTGGTATGTCCGGCTCTCTTCGAGGCCTGCAGCAAGTTCCAGTTTGCCGACTGGCAAACCCGGAAGGCTACTCGTGAGTGGATGGACGTTCCTGCCGATGTTGATGATGCCCGTGTAATGGGTGCGTGGATTTCCATGTGCTTCCAGGCTCGTGACATGGAGTATGCCTTTACCGAATTCGACGCGAAGAAAACCGTTATCGAAGGTGATATGACTAAATGGGATATGATGGGTATGTACCCCGAGCTCAACCAGATGTATCAGTATATCTTTGATGGTAATGTCAAGACCTTGGTGGGCGCTAAATGGTCTGTCGATATGGAGGAGGACTACGACAACAATAAAATCCGCTACATAATTTCGCAGCGTCCTATCGGCTGGCGAAGACAAAAGCCTAACCTGGGCGTAAACAACTATGAAGGCACAAAGGAGGGCAAATAACATGTTATTGCTGAATACAGACGTGAACTGCAGGGAGCAGCATGAAATTGTCCGCAGCGCCGCCGGCTGGTATTACTTCACGCACCATCTTGTTGAAGTAACCGGACCGGACGCCTGCCGGCTTCTGGATCGGATCTATGTCTCTAATATTGCCAAGCTTGCCCCTACCCGGGGACGGTACACAATGATGCTGACGGAGGAAGGGATTCCCCAAGACGATTGTGTCATTTTCCGTGTTGACGAGGAGAAGTACTGGGTTTCCACCCTCCATTGCCCCCGCACCCTGAAAATGCTGGAGGAGTACAGCGATGGTCTGGACGCGGCTTTCCGCAAAATCACCAAGGAAGTGGACATGTATGCCGTTCAGGGACCCAATGCCCACGATATGGTTCAGTCTCTGGTGAGCACGGATTTGACACAGCTCAAGCGTTTCCAAATTGTAAGCGATAAGATCGGCGATATGGAGGTGAAGATTGCAAAGGCCGGCTATACCGGGGAGAGCGGCTATGAGATTTACTGCGCTGTGGCAGATGCCCCTGCAATCGAGGCCGTTTTAGAAAAAGCGTCGCCTCGCTTCGGCGCAAAAAAGGTGGATGAGTTTGATGTTGAGGCCTATACCCTGGCAACCGAAGCTGGATTCGTTCTCGTTACGGACATAGATGAGGCGACGCCCTTTGAGACCGGAATGGACTGGACAATCGACTTTGCCAAGGAGGATTTCCTTGGCAAAGTGGCCGCCGATGAGGCAAAGGCTCAGCCGCCCAAGCAGAAGCTGGTTGGCATTACCGTTGACGAGCCCTTTACGAAAGTACATGGCGGCCCTTATGGTGGCTGTGTATCCAAGAACGGTGAGCAAATCGGCAGAGTGACGAAGTTCACCTACGGTTTCACCATAGGCAAGTGGGTCGGCTTCGCCCTCGTCAAGGCCGGCTCTGCGGAGCCTGGTGAGCATGTGAACATTGACTGGGACGTGGATGCCGTCGTTGCGCCAAGCCTTTGCTTTCTGCAGAAATAGGAGAAAGCGCCGCCTCTGCATTTGAGGCGGCGCGCTTTCATTTAGATTCCATCAAATCGCATATATGTATGCACATTCGCAGGTAGAGCCTCTGTTCGGGGGTATCCATATCCACAAAGGTCTTGATTTTCTCAAGCCTTGGCAGCAGTGAGCTTCTGTGGAGGAATAGCTCCTTTGCCGTCTGTGAGGCGTTGCTCTCATTGTCCAGATATCGCCTGAGAGTGTCCCAATAATCCGCGCTGACGCTGTTGTAGTTACGGAGCCTTTGAAGTCCTGGGGGAAGAACCATCTCCGGCTCAAACTGCCCCGCGCAGTGCATTATCATATAGGTCAAAACGTAATCCTCAAATTTATAAATCATCTTATCCTGCGCCTGCTTAAAGCCTGTCTCCAGCGCGCACTCCGCTTGGAGGAAGTGGCTTCTCGCCTTAAAAACATCGTAAAATGGTGCGCTGACACCTGATAGGAAGTTCATGTCTTTAAGATATGGCTCCAATATACCACATAAATCGATTAAAGTATTTGTGTTTTCATTGAGCCTGCAGAACGCCACCAACACACCCTCATGGGCGAGAGCGGCACAGTCCGGCAGCATATCCTCAAGCGCCCCACACAGATAGCCCTCAGGGAGGGTCTTTCCCTTGTTCGCGCTGCGAATAACGATGCAGATCCAGGGACTCACCTTGTCCTCACGTTTCAGGGCGCGGTCTAAATCGCTCTTGCTCACCGGCAGGGATTGCAGAAGCTCGGAGAAAATCGTCTTGAGGGTCACGAACTGGCTGCTGAGAGCCTGAGATTGCATGGTCAGCGCGCTGCGTATGTATCCGGCGAAGCGCCCGAACAAAATATAATCGCTCTCCCGAACCGGCCTGTAATCCTCCATCAATGAGCAGGCACCCACATACTCGTCGCGCAGAAAGAGGTTGATACAGTACTGGTCAATCCCGTCCTCGGTGTAGATGAAGGGCTCCCGGTTCTTTCGGTTCCGCTGGTGTACGCCTTGAAATTGTGCGGTTTTCTCATCGGGGACGCGCTCGTAGGAGTTGTCCATACGGATCTCCCTGCGGCCAGAAATCTCGACGGCGGCGCAGCGGGCCAGCACCCGCAGGTCGTAGTCTGTGACCGTCAGCCTGTTTTCGAACACAGGGATGCTGGCGTAAATCATCGCCTCAAGGTCGCCATTATCCTCCAGCAGAGCCTGCATATTACACTCCCAGACGATAATTTTCTCAAATATCTCCTGGACGGCGTTAAACACCGCCAATATGTCGGCGCTACTGTCAGCGACATAGAGAACCTCACCCCGCCAGCTGCTCCATATATTGGTGGGGCTTCTGCCGATGCAGACAAACAAGCACGGCTCCTCCGGCGAGGGGGGCAGGTCGTGAACCCGCGCAATGTAGACCTTGCCGGCGGCGAGGGCCTCCCCCCGCTCGTAGAAGGCCGGGAGGGACAAGAGCCGATCACCAACGCCGTGCCCGTAGCGCCGCAGCTCGTATTTCTCTTTCAGAATACCGTACAGGATGTTAGCATTTATGTACATTGTACAGATCACCCCTCATTTTATCTGTAATTATACAGCGAAATAAATACAAGGTCAAGAAATGCCGCGTCAGATTTCAAAAACCCTACAGGTGACGAATATTTGCCCTCCAGAACCCTACACCTTGTAGGATTTACACAAGAGCGGCTGGATTGTACCATTGAGAAAACGTGAAAAGGAGTGAACTTCACCTATGGGAGATTTATTCAAAGGTCGCGTGGCAATTATCACCGGCTCCGGCCAAGGCATTGGCAAGGATTTGGCTATATGGCTGGCCTCAGAGGGCTGCAAGGTCGTGACCAACAATCGCAAAAAAGGCTCGTCCATGCAGGCTCATGACGGCAAAATCGTGGATCTGAACGAGGACGACCAGGCAAAGCTCGCGGCAATCATCGGAGACGCCGAATCAGCGGCCGCATCCGTCAACGCCGACCCCACGGTTATCGCCGCCGGTGGCGAGGCAATCCCCGTGTACGCCGACATAACAAAGCTTGACGACTGCAAGAAGCTCATTGACGCCGCCGTCTCCAAGTGGGGCAGGATTGATATTTTAGTCAACAACGCTGCCGCCACCTGGACTGGCAACGTCAAGGACATGAAGCCGGAGAACTGGGACGTCTGCGTCAGATCCAAGCTTGACTCGTCCTTCTATCTCATGTACTACGCGCTGCCTTACATGAAAAAGCAGGGTTACGGACGCATTCTGCTGGCCTCATCCGAAGCTCAGGTGGGCCTAGAAGGCATGTGCGGGTACTCGGCGGCCTGCGGCGGAGTTGCCGCCTTTGCTAGGGGAGTTTCACAGGATCTGTCCGAGGACGGCATCTCGGTTAACGCCTACACCCCCAACGCCGGCACCCGCAGCTGGTTCAACATGCTGGCCGAGTACCGCGCCGAGGGCTATGAGGTGGAGGATATTGAAGAGGGTGCCCCTGTCGCCCAGAAATATCCACCTGACCGTATGATTCCCGCTCTTGGCTATCTGTGCACCGAAGAGTTCAACGCCACCGGCTTGATAGTTAAAATTGGCGCTGACGGAGAGGTTTCGCTGTGGACAAACATGGACAAGTACAACGTGGTGTTCAAGGACGTATGGGCGGACGGCGCATGGACCGTCGAGGAGCTGCGGGAGCGGGTTCCGGGCGAGCTTCTCAAGGGCGTCTATTACACGAAGTCTAGCCTAGCTGTCACCAAATCCGAATACTGAGTTAATCCGAGGGGGCGTTGTGAAAATATCCTGAAATAGTTTGCTGCTGCAAGAAATTACGTATTCCTGCAAAACCCCGACCATTCAAATAAACAATAAAATTATTAGGAGGAAACAACAATGGCACTGAATCGCAAATCAAAGATGTCAGAGATTTTTGGCAACGCGGAGGCGTACGCGCTCCTGCAAAAGCACATCCCCACAATGGACAAGGACGACCCCAGAGTGGCCGCCGCAATAGGCATGGCCTGCCAGGCTCTCTTGGCCTTCCCCCAGACCAAGTGCCCCAAGGATGTCCGCGAGGCATTCTACGCCGAGCTCGAAGCCGCCAACATCGGCTGATAAGCTTCGCTCGGCGGAGTGACTCGCGCCTCCCGCCACAAATCGTGACGGGAGGCGTTTTCTATTATTGTGTAAGGAGAATCAAAATGAAAATAAATACCGTTCGCGGTGACATAGACCCCTCGGAGCTGGGCTATACCACCATGCACGAGCATACCATCACGGATATGACTCAGCTTGTCACCGCCCAGCAGATGTATAGCGCAAGCTTCGGCTACACCGGCTTCACTGGCTTTTCAGTAAACGCAATCCCCAAGCTGTATGAAATGATGGATATTATCGACGCCGAGGACATCGACCGGATGGTGTATGACAATCCGGCCAGGATTCTGGCGTATTGAGAGAGGAGATGTCAAAATGAGAATCACACCTGAGATGTTAGATCCCGAGCTCCGGGAAATAGCCGAGCCTTTTATGGACTCATCAATCGACAGCGACGAAGCCTTTCTCGCGGGCATGGTGACGGGTACGGAGATGGTTGATACCGCAAAACCTGATGACATGCACTGTGAGGATGTTTGGATTCCCCGCCGGTCAGACGGCTCCAAGTTCCGCGTTCTAATCCTAAAACCCTTGTCCCGGAAGGAAGATTTACCGGGGGTTTTTTGGATTCATGGAGGCGCGTTTGCATCGGGGAAGCCCGAGGGGAGTATGAATGTATTCCGCAGGCTTATGGAGGCAAGCCCCTGCGTAATAGTCTCCCCCGACTACAGGCTTTCGCCGGAAGCGCCCTACCCGGCTGGTGTGGATGACTGCTACGACGCGCTTTTATGGATGAAGGAGAACGCCAAGAAGCTGTGTATCCGTGACGACCAGCTTGCCGTGGGCGGGGATAGCTCTGGCGCAAACTTTGCGGTGTCGCTGTGCCTGATGGCCAGAGATCGGGGAGACGTGAACATAGCCTTTCAAATGCCCTTGTTTCCAGCGCTTGATGACCGCATGACTTCTGAATCTATGAGGGATAACAACGCCCCGCTGGTGGACAAGAGTCTCATATATCTGGCGTGGAAGTTTTATCTCGGGGATTTATTTGAAACCGACAATATTCCGGTTTATGCTGCGCCGCTTAGGGCAACGGATTTCAGCCGCCTGCCACCGTTTATTTCATATGTTGGCGGCGTCGACCCGATTAGAGACGATGATGTCGCATATGCCGATAAGCTCAAAGGGGCGGGGGTGCCGGTTCACTTTGAGGTGTTTGAGGGCGGCTTCCACGGCTTTGAGGAGTTTTGCCCCGACGCAGATGTCAGTATGAGGGCCAAGAAGTTCTTGGTAGACTCGTACAAGTACGCGGCAGAGCATTACTTCGCTGAGCAGGGGTGAAATTTGATTAAAAGATAATAACTCCGGACATCTCCCAGGTTAAGGGAATGCAGTACATTTCTTCAATTAGCAGATATGGTAATTCATACGTCGTAGTTATGGCAGATATAACCAATAAAGATAATGTGAAAAACGCTGACATGGTTTTTTCAATAAATGAATCAGAGCACAACAACTGACGAACATTGACACGTCATTTCCATACATGTTGTAGGATTGCCGTCTGCAAGCCAGAAATGTACTATATCTAAAAAAGAGGAGCGGGGATATCGGTCCGCTTCCCAATATGGAAAACAGGAGTGATGTGTATGGGTAAATTATTTACTCGCAATTCCGGTCGCACTTATCGCCGGTATTATCGGCAGTAACTCGTGGCAGTCTGCGTTCTGAATGAACGCGTTTACAATTGTGCCGGTTTTGATGGTTATGTTCATGATACCAAAGGTCAAGAGTGTAGAAAAGCATTGATACACATACCGCGTTTAAATTACACCTAAAAAATGTTGGAGGGAAAGAAATGGCATACAAGAGCGACATAGAAATTGCGCAGGAGACTCAAATGAGCCCCATCAGTGAGGTAGCAGAATCTCTCGGTATCGACAGCAAATACGTTGAGCAGTACGGGAATTACAAGGCTAAGATAGATTACAACCTGCTTGACGAGATGGCGGATAAGCCTGACGGTAAGCTGGTGCTGGTGACGGCGATTACACCCACGCCGGCGGGAGAAGGTAAGACGACGACAACTGTCGGTTTGTCGGATGGTCTGCGCTCTATCGGCAAGAAGAGCGTTGTGGCTCTGCGTGAGCCGTCGCTTGGACCTGTGTTTGGGGTTAAGGGCGGCGCTGCGGGCGGCGGGTACGCTCAGGTGGTGCCCATGGAGGACATTAACCTACACTTTACAGGGGATTTCCACGCCATAGGCGCGGCAAACAACCTGCTTGCCGCAATGCTGGATAACCATATCTATCAGGGCAACGAGCTTGGCATCGACACCCGGAGAATCACATGGAAACGCGCGGTGGACATGAACGACCGGCAGCTCCGTTTCATAACCGACGGCCTCGGCGGGCGCGTGAACGGCGTACCCCGGGAGGACGGCTTTGACATCACCGTCGCCAGCGAGATCATGGCGGTGCTGTGCCTTTCAAGCGGTATTGACGACCTAAAAGCACGCCTTTCGCGTATCATCGTGGGCTATACCCGCGATGATACGCCTGTGACGGCGGGTGAGCTCAACGCGGCGGGCGCAATGGCGGCTCTGCTCAAGGACGCTTTGAAACCGAACCTTGTGCAGACCTTAGAGCACACTCCGGCGTTTATCCATGGCGGGCCGTTCGCTAATATCGCCCACGGCTGCAACTCAATGATGGCAACGCGGATGGCTCTTAAGTTGGGCGACTATGCCGTCACCGAGGCGGGCTTTGGCGCGGACTTAGGCGCTGAGAAATTTCTCGACATCAAGTGCCGTATGGCAGGGCTGACCCCCGACGCGGTGGTCATAGTAGCCAGCGTCCGCGCCCTGAAACACCACGGCGGTGTTGCGAAGGCGGATTTGGGCAGTGAGAACCTTACTGCTCTTGAAAAGGGGCTACCTAACTTGCTGCAGCATGTGGAGAATATTACGAAAGTGTTCGGCCTGCCTGCGGTGGTAGCCATCAACGCCTTCCCCGCCGACACCGCCGCAGAGCTGAAGCTCGTGGAGGAAAAGTGCCGGGAGCTGGGCGTAAACGTTGCTCAGTCCGAGGTCTGGGGCAAGGGCGGCAACGGCGGCAAGGCACTTGCCGAAGAAGTAGTACGACTGTGCGAGCAGCCCAAGCAGTTTGGCTTCATCTATGACGAAAACCTGTCCATTGAAGAAAAGCTGGACGCCATCTGCAAGAGAATCTATCGCGCCGACGGCGTTGAGCTGGCCGCCAACGCGAAGAAGCAAGCACAGCAACTGGCAGAGCTTGGCTTTGGCAAGCTGCCCCTCTGTATGGCAAAGACGCAGTACAGCTTTTCGGACAATGCGGCTCTCATCGGCGCGCCGCGCAATTTCAAGGTGACGGTGCGCAACCTCAAGGTTTCGGCGGGCGCGGGCTTCATAGTCGCCCTCACCGGCGACATCATGACGATGCCGGGGCTGCCTAAGGTACCCTCCGCCGAGAGGATAGACGTTGATTCCACTGGCAAGATAAGCGGCCTGTTTTAGAAGCGTTCATCAATACCAAGTCCATGGCGGACAGGGACTACGCCGGGGGCATAAACCGCAGGGCGAATGCCATGCTTAAGGAATACACAGAGCTTGCGGACGAGATATACAAGGACGTCGCCGCAAGGTTCAACTGAGGTGGTAAAATGGCAGAAATATTAAAAGGCGCGCCCGTCGTGGCGGCGCTTAATGAGGAAATGGCGCGGGAGGTTGAAAGCCTAAAAAGTATAGGCATCGTACCCACGCTGGCAATCGTGCGCGTGGGCGAGCGCGAGGACGACATCGCCTACGAGCGCGGCGCGATGAAACGCTGCGAAAAGGTGGGCGTGGAGGTAAAGCAGGTGCTTCTTCCCGGCGACTGCTCGGAGGATGCCCTCATTTCAACCCTGCAAGACCTGAATAACAACAGCAAGGTGCACGGTGTCCTGCTTTTCCGTCCGCTGCCCAAGTACATGGACGACGACAGGGTGCGCAACACCCTTTCCCCCGAAAAGGACATCGACGGCATAACAGACCTGTCCCTTGCCGGCGTGTTTGTCGGAACGAACACGGGCTACGCCCCCTGCACGGCTCAGGCCTGCATGGAGATTCTCGACTACTACGGCATAGACCTCAATGGCAAGAAAGCGGTAGTCGTAGGCCGCAGCCTCGTTGTGGGAAAGCCTGCGGCGATGATGCTCATCGGCAAGAACGCGACGGTAACCGTCTGTCACACGCGGACAGTGGATATGCCCGCTGTCTGCCGTGAGGGCGAGATCCTAATCGTCAGCGCCGGACGGCCTAAGATAATGGATAAGAGCTATCTCGCGCCCGGGCAGACGGTCATCGATGTGGGTATCCACGTCCTTGTGGACGGGAGCATGTGCGGTGACGTGGATTTTGACGCCGCCGAGGGTATCGTCGGCGCGGTAACACCCGTGCCTGGCGGCGTGGGAACGGTTACCACCAGCGTGCTGGTAAAGCATGTGGTGCAGGCGGCAAAGAAGGTGGCCTCATGAACGTATTCTCACCCGCTGAAATGACCGCGAACTACGCCAAGACCGGTAAGGTAAAGGCAGAAAAACCCATCGGTAAGCTATTTGCGATGGCGGTGCTGGCAGGGCTGTTCATAGCCTTTGGCAGCGCGGTAGCAAATACGGCGTCGCACTCGCTTTCGGACGTTTCGACCGCACGTATGGTCAGCGGCCTGCTGTTTCCCTTTGGTCTAGGCATGGTGATGCTGATGGGGGCGGAGCTCTTTACCGGCAACACCATGATAAGCATCTCCGTACTTAACCGGGATACCACGGTAAAGAGAATGCTCCGTAACTGGGGCGTGGTGTATCTGGGCAACCTTGCCGGAGCGATTCTATTAGCGGCTGGATGCGCCCTTTTCGGACAATTAAATTACTCTGCGGGAGGCTTGGCGGTATATACAATCAAAGTCGCCGCCGCCAAATGCACAATGCCCTTCGGAAATGCCCTTGTCCTGGGGGTTTTCTGCAACATCCTCGTATGCACCGGCGTGCTCTGCAGTCTGTCCGCAAAAGACACCATAGGGCGTACATACCGGTAGCTGTATTCGTCATCTGCGGCTTCGAGCACTGCGTCGCAAATATGTACTACATTCCTGCGGGCATTTTTTCCATGCAGGTTCCCGCGTACGCGGCGCTGGCGGCGGAAGCCGGGATTAACACGGCCTCGCTTACTTGGGGCAACTTCTTCCTGACCAATTTGCTGCCGGTAACGCTGGGGAACATCCTTGGGGGGGTAGGAGTCGGTGTTGTCATGTGGGCATGTAACCTGCGTAACGCCAAGTCTCCCCAAATTCAAGCGTCTCAGATGGAGTTTGAGGAAAAGACAGAGATTAAGGTATAGTATCTGAAAGGCGGGTAAAGTATGAAAATGGCGGACGCCACGAACGCCGTACCCGCGCCCGAGGTCGCGGTCATAACGACCATGAAGGGGGTCATATAAATGAATAGAAAAGATAATGGCAAGTTAAAGGTATTGATATATGTTTCACTACTGATTGCACTTGAGGTGGTGCTGAGCCGCTTTTGCTCCATTGCGACGCCCATTGCGAAGATAGGCTTCGGCTTCGTTCCCATTGCCGTCTGTGCCACGATGTTCGGCCCGGCATGGGCAGGTATAGCGGGCGCACTCGCGGATGTAATAGGCGCAACGCTTTTTCCAATAGGCGTATATTTCCCCGGCTTTACCGTCTCCGCAGCGCTCACCGGAATAGTCTTCGGACTTTTCATGTATAAACGGAAAGGCACGTGGCCGCAGCTTGCCAGTGCGGTAGCGGTGAATTGCCTGTGCATCAGCCTCTTACTCAGCACTTATTGGCTCACGATCATAACTGGCAATCCATTTGTGGCGCTTCTGCCAACGCGTATCGTGCAGAACGTCATCATGATAGCCGTTCAGCTTGTTGTCCTGAGGCTACTGCAGAAGCCTATAAGCATTTTCGCCAACCGGCAGCTTGCGCAAACCGGACACGGCGGATAAAAACGGTAAAAACCTGATAAGCACTTCGGTTCATTTTCATATCCAAAACCGGCACTTTTTTTATGTTTTGTGAAATCTTTTGCATTTAAACCAAAATCCATTCGGCCTCATACGCCTCGCTCACGTTTGGCATGACCAGTTTTTTCAGCATATGATTGATTACGGATTCGGGTACCGCTTCCAGTCTGTTTTGGTTGCGGTGGAGCGTTTCTTCCCATGCCGTTTCCAAAAATACAATCTTTACCGCGGCTTTATAGCCCGTGAACAGGCGTATTTGCTTTTGCCGGATGTCGGGCGTAATATTTGTTGCGTTCCATACAAACGGCTGTTTTTTGCGCAGATACTCTTTTGCCCGCTTCTGTGCCGCGCTAATAATTCCACCCTGCGGCCCGCTCGGCGATATGCCCATTTCCTTTCGTATCGCATCCAGCGAGACCATCGGCAGATCAGGATAATGGGCATTGATATAGGTATCCTTGCCGGTGCCGGGAAGTCCCGCGAGCAATATGACCGTTCCCCAAGTGTCATCGTATAAATCCTGTCCCAATACGATGTTGCGTCCAGATAAATAGGCGTAACGACTAAACGTGGACGGAAAAGTTACGGGATTTTCGAGGCACTCCGCCTCTTTAGAAATCTCCCTGAAAAATGAAACATGCTCCAAGCGCTCGGATATATCCCCGGCGATCCGGCCTTTGATATCCGCTTCCGCGAGAATAGCTAACAATTTGTTTGAAAAGCCGGGAACGAGGTCGGCGATTGAAGCAAGCTGTACCGCTCTGCGTTCGGGCGATGTTTCATCAAAAAACCGAAACGGCACGGAATGACGCCTGATCAGCGCACAGACGGTCTCGCGGAATTGTTGTGCTTCGTATGTACCGCTCATTTTTAAATCCCGCCACAGAAGCGTTCTTACCGCTTTGTCGCCAATGGCAGTGTGGTAGGGAGAAACGGGTACACCGTCTTCCATGCGAGTACAGGTGATTTTACCTATATCGTGCAACAAAGCGGCGATGAAGAGCACCTCCTGGCTTCGTCGGTCAAGATCCTGCCAATCGACAGCGTTAATCAAGCTCTCGCACACCATTTTGGTATGGGCCAACACATCGCCCTCTCCGTGCCATTCTAAATTCTGCGGGGTTTCAGCCATTCGGTGCAGCCAGGGAGCAAGGCCGCTTTGCATGATCCGATCCCAGTCAATCGTCAAGTCTACCGAGGCCGGAACCAGCGAGATTAAACCGTTATATTTTTCTTTCATAAGATATCGCCCTTATTCCTCCATGATCCAAATAACTTTGCCGTCTCGAATTACTTTATGGTCACTTGCTGCCTCTTGCATTGTCAAACGGCCTCTAAATTCAAAACTGTCGCCGACACAAAGTCCAAGCTTCGGGTCAAGTTCCACAATAAGATACAGTTCAGAATTTGGTATCCGGCATAAAGCACTCCAACGAACATAATCAAATATTTCAAGGCACCCTTCTGTATAAGCGTCAGGGCCTGCTGTTTTCAAGCTTTTTTGAGATGATCGATCTTTTTTTACAACAGCCTCCACATCTTCAATATATAAGTACCCTTGCATAAATTCGCCGGTTTTTGCCTTGCAATACTCATTAGAAATAGAATAATACGCGGTTAATTTTTCTCCTGAGGACGCTACTATTATTTCGACCCAGCCTTCGTATTCCCAATATTCTCCATTATTCCATGAGATTTCATAAGGCCCTAACAGCCTTTCCTTAATTTCCGGTGTAATAAAACTATATTCGTGTTCCAGTGACATAATATCCAACCTTTCCTTTTTCTCCTAATAAGGCACACATATCCAAAGTATTTTTATCTATTGAAGCTTATTCTTCTTCCGATATGCATTTTAATACTGTGCTCCAATTATCAAAAACAAAGTTTTTCAGCTATCCTAAGCAATTCATGCTTATCATTTTCAACCTGCTCATCGATCACCATTTCAATAAGCCGGTTCAGCGCAGCACCGATTTCAACCCCCTCCTCAAATCCAACGGCAAGTAAATCTTTTCCGTTTACAGCCAGGTCTTTTAAGGAGAAACACTGCTGCTGCTCAATGATTTCATTGAGCACGTCGGATATTTTATCTAATGTGCCGAGCTTTTCCTTTTGATAATAAACGGATTGAGCCATGGCGTCGGCTTTCTTTACCTCTATCAACTGCCGGAGTTTTTCTTCGCCGATCTTATTCAGCCACCGCTTGACGTGTTTTATGTCCGGCTGTATGTTTGCGTCGTGATAAAACACCAATTCCGTAACGTCCTTTATTGTATCATTATCATATTTCAAACGCAAAAGAATGGCTTTTGCCATGTCGGAGCTTACCTGAGGATGCCCATAAAAATGTCCGATTCCATTTGATTCCGTATAGCACTGAGGTTTGGCAATATCATGGAAGAGCATTGCCAGCCGGATCACAATGTTCTTTGGCGCATGATCAATGCTGAATAATGAATGATGTAGAACGTCATGGCAGTGATAAGAATTGTTCTGTTCAAAGCCGTTCATCGGCGCTATTTCGGGGATTATTTCGGTAATTACCGGCAAGTACTTTAATAGGATGTTACTGACGCCGTTTCCGGTAATCATCCTGTTTATTTCACTTGCAATACGCTCAACGGCTATGTTTTTAAGAAGATTTTTATTGTCAAGCATGGCCTTTGAGGTATCTTCATCAATTGAAAAGCTTAATACCGAGGCAAATCTGAGCGCCCTCATTATCCGCAAAGCGTCCTCCCGGAACCTTTGACCGGCATCGCCGACGCATCGGATAATACCAGTGTTTAAATCATCCATTCCTCCAAAAAAATCAACAATTCCTTCATTTGGATTATACGCCATCGCGTTAATTGTGAAATCTCTGCGGGACAGGTCGGCTTTCAGGCTGCTTACAAACTCAACCTTGTCGGGACGGCGGTTATCGGAATATTGTCCATCAATACGATAGGTCGTAATCTCAAAAGGTATATGGTTCAGCATCAGGGTTACCGTGCCATGCTGTAATCCCGTTTCAATGATGTGATGTTCGGCGAAGCATTTCATGGTTTGCTCCGGCAGTGAGGGCGTGCATATGTCCCAGTCCTTCGGCTCTTTCCCTAAAATACGATCCCTCACACAACCGCCGACGATATAGGCTTCATAGCCGCTTTTTTGCAGCGTTTCAATGATGTATTGAACCTCATTCGGTATTTTGATAATCATAAAGCCCCACCTTTAATATGCCGTAAATTCTATATTCAAAGTCCCTTCATAATCATCAGAATCAGATTTCAGATCCAGAATGAAAGGCAGCTTTGCTTGTTCTTGAAAGTATTGTTTGTCATTGGGTTCACTCCTCTAAATCTATTTCAGTCTATACAACAATAGAGAAAAACAGTTCGTTCAGGCAGTTCCAGTCTGCTTTTTCGTCTATCGGTAAATCACCGGCGGCAGCGATCAATGAAGCGATGTTTTTTTCTATATTTTCATTCAGTTTGTCAAACCGTTTTCCCATGCTTTGCTCAGGTGCTTCTGACCTTTGTTTCAATATATCTTCAAGGATCGGACGCAGCTCAGGCTCCAGCTCCGCTTCAACCAATTCGGCGAAGGGCACAGGCGGCGGACACTTTTTGTGAAGTACCCATTTGCCCGCTAAAACCGGATGTATAACATAAAAAAATCTTTTCAGCTTTACCAAATCACCTTTTTTATACTTTTCATATTTCCTCTCTGCGATGCTAATATAATGATGCAAAGCAGCCCGTACAGAAAAATAGCTGTTCATCTCTTTTCTGATTTCAGCCCATTCATCCGTGGTTTTATAGATGATCGGCGAGTTGGCCCATTCAAACAGTCTCGGATTGGAATTGTGAAGCAGCCTAAGTGTTTTAGACAAATCCCAGCCGTTGATATCCAGCGTTTTGTCGAGCTGCCATTCGATCACATCTCTTGTTTCCTCAAGCTTTAAATAAAACTCTCTCGGACGCACATAAACGAAACGGACGTCATAATCGCTGTCAGGCGACGCGATTCCCCACGCACGGCTACCAGATTCCGCGGCGTAAAGAATGCGAACATTTTCACTTTTTTCTATTTCCGCCAGTTTGGCGGCGATGATATTTTTCAAAATAAATACCTCCCGTTATTTGGCCGCATTGGCGTAAAAATTTCTTCAAGGGGATACGATAGCTGATTCGGCACAATCGGCCGGTTAAGCCAGTGCGAATCTGACAACGCGACGCACTGTAAAAAAGAAGCTCTTACAAATTTCATGCGGTCGATCACTTCGCCGTCCTGCTCAATTTTGATATACAGCCCTTCCATCAACGTGGTCGGATCGGTCTCGCCGCAGCGTTTTTCCGCGCTCTCACCGTTTTTTTCGCAATATTCCCGCAGACGCCCGAGATGTCCCTCTTTTATAAATTTGGATTGTCCGATCAAATCGGTCAATTCCGGCAAGCTGTTAAATGCTCCGATTTTCAATACAGGAACCGATACGACCGGTAAGTCTGCGAGCAGCGCGTGTCTGGAGGGCGTATCAAGAAACTTATCTGTCGCCCGGTCGTATACATCAAACTCCAGAAAATAGTGGGGTAGGTTGTCATAGAAAACCGTGTGCTTGGCGTACATCCATTCACCGTACATGATATAGCGGCTGCCTAAAATACTGTGAAAAGCATTCCTGTGCAGATTTGCCCACTGCTTCATTAAATTGTAATGCCGTTCCCGATACCCTCCGGTCAAATAATGCCCGCGGCTTTGCAGAAGCAGATCACCGTCCCCGTCAAAGGATATGGCGGTGTTCGCGCCGTCGCATTTTTCTTCAACGACGATTCTTTTCCCGGCAATGCTCGAAAAGGCCATTTGGGATAAATCTTCGTCTCCCGGCTGCAGGCGTGATCCTTCCAGATGAGGGGTTCGCGGATATTTAAGCAATTTATAATGCGGCATAAACGTCACACCTTTCTTTCGTCTTCCAGATCGAGGCAGCCGCCACTCCACCGGAGAAACTCCGCACGTCGTCATATAAAAAAGGTATCACTTGTATGTATTTTTTATCACTTTGGTATGAAGCCACGTTAACCACCTTCCTATTTTTCATTTACAGCCGCAATCATAATCAAATGACCGGGCACGCCGTCGAAATGCAGCCGATCACATCCCGCCTGATTAAAAAGCGCTGTTAGCACATCTTTTGTGAGCAGATGAATATGCTCCGGGTTATTGTCCGGCTTTGACGGTACAGAAACCACGACATACCTTTTAGCGATCCTCACGGCGGATCGAATCGCGGACAATGTGTCGGGAATATGCTCCAAGACCTCCAGCATGGTAACGACATCATAGCTTTTATCAGCTATGGGCGAATCGCAGATATCGCCGCTTATAGCGTTCAAATTGGCGATACCGCCTATTTTCACCGTGTTCAGCATGTCAATACGATGGGGCAGAATATCAAGGCTCG
>Ga0154002_1000121_pt1 | contig 19044 bp, 27 predicted proteins | sample TSNY086MetaG_FD_102276 | JGI IMG/M metagenome (GOLD analysis project Ga0154002, IMG submission 102276) | Attine ant fungus gardens microbial communities from New York, USA - TSNY086 MetaG | ecosystem: Host-associated > Fungi > Mycelium > Unclassified | place: USA: New York, Robert Cushman Murphy... | reverse complement strand
TATGTCTGAGGATAAACCTCAGACTTAACAACATCTTTTGCTGCTTGTCTAACTTCACTTTTTTGAACACTTTGATTATCAAATCAAGCAATCACAAATCAGTAAGTGGCCATTTGTGATACCTTTCTATTAGTAATCTGGTGCTTGGGATCTATTATAATCCTTATATGCAAGGGAATAACAACTGCTTTCTAAGAGTGTTGTTTAGAGTAGGGATTTTCTTCTTAGAAGTGATAGTATACCTGTTATGAGAGCCCTAAGAAGGAAACAGTCTCCTACATATTTAAACACTTAATCCAAAATCTCAAGTCATACAATGAGGTCAAGGTATAAATAGCATGGGAACTTAGGAAACCAAATCATGTAATAAGGTCAAGTGACCATAGAACATTCTGGAAGAACATGTGATTGTGGACTAGTAGTAGTACAGCCACTGTAAAATAGTATAAGTAGTAGTCCAATCCAAGAAAGAACTCTATCGAGTTCTTCTTGAACATCCACCTAGGGTGATCACTAAGAGCATTCACTGCCTATTGATAACAATACCTTTATTCTTAGGGTAGTTGTAAGTAAGATAGCAAAACAGTTGTAAGAGATGGATTCTGTTGAATTAGAATGTCAAGGGAGAAGGGCTGAGGAATGAGCACAATGAGATCTCCATAATATCCCTCCAGCTCCTGTCCTAAATAGAAGAAGAGGAAGAAAAGAACAAAATTCCATTTGACTTTTGCATATATTCCACAAAATCTTGAGGATGTTATACTTGATTTGCACAAATGTCAACTTGCTGAACAGCAACAAAGAACAACTCAAGAACCTAGAGCACAAATCATAATAGCAGAAGTAGAGAGACAGAGATAAGTAGAAAAGGTTCAAGTTAATCAAATAATAGAGGAATGGAGAAATGAAGATGCAGATGCTCTTGATTATAAAGGACAGCAAAATAAACATGGTAATGGAGACCTGAATGTGGATAGGAATATACAGGAAAATATTTTAAGAGCTGTAAGTAATAGATTTCACTAATTGTTGATAAATAAATTCTAATTAGATATTATAGGATGTTAGGGAAGGAAATATTCAAGAGTTGGATATAGAAGATGATATAATTCAGGTATGTTGATTTTTGTATAATAAAATTCTATATACTTATAAATTATCAGGATCAAGAAGCTGTTGTTGCAAATGATATCCCACTATCTGTTTCTCACCCTACACCTTATCCACCTGCTGGACAGCCATTCTTAGAAACTAATATACAGTATAACAACTTGGGTATGCTGATTGTTATTTGCCCTCACTGTCATGCTCTTCACCCTGACTGTGAGAAGCTTAGATCCTCATAGGTTAATCATCCCAAATTTGGCATATGCTATTTGCAAGGACAGATCCAACTGTCTTCTCTCCAACCACTCACTGGAATCCTTCACAACTACTTGACTGGAGATGGGTATTCCTCAAGAGAATTTTGCAATAATATATGATAGTATAATGCAGCTTTTGCTATGACTTCAGTAGGAGTCAAAATTGACAACTCAGTCACTAGGCAGTTCAGTCTCTACTATTTCAAAATCTAGGGAGAACTTCATTATCTCACTGGTACTCTTCTCTCTCATGCAGATCAGACTCTAATATGTATGCAAATCTATATCCTTGACACAGCAGAGCAGCTCAATGTCAGGAGAGCTAACAATAATAATCTAGATCCTGTAGTAATGGACAATATTTAGACAATGCTCCTGGACAGTTATCCATATACTGGCCAGTACCATCATACATATGAGCTTATCAGGAACAAACCAGTAGATGAGTAGCAGGAGGTTAGGATTAGATTGCATGTAAATTTACAGCATGATCAGCAAACTCACAATCTGCCTACTACTGAAGAGATTGCAGTTATTATTCCTGAAGAAAGAGTTCATCATACACTAGATAATAGAGATGTAGTATTATGGGCAAGAGGAGGACAGCTTGAGCAAATAAGCCAGAACAGTCCTTTATATGCTGCTCTCCATTATGTTCTGTTGTTTCCAAAGAGAGAGAATGGATGGTATCCAAGAATTCCAATCTGTGGTGCTCAACTAAGAGAATGAAAGGAGAATAGAAGACAAAGAAATAGAAAGGAACAGACTTGCTCACAGGTGGTTTCTGACATATGCTACTATGCATATTATCTTTATATCAGAGATGGTTCTCAGCTATCTCTCTTCTATGGTAGAAAGCTATTTCAGTAGTTTGTTGTTGATGCATGGGCAAACTGTGAACAGAGGAAACTCAACTGGGCTAGAACACATCAACATACTCTTAGATCTGAGCTTTACCAGGGACTATAGGATACTGCTGTATATGATAGGCATAATGGAGAAGATGATAGGCCTTTAGGATGTAAACTCATTCTTCCTTCTTTTTATGTGGGCAGTTGTTGTGAGAACCTCGAGCAGGAAAAGGTTTCCCATGCATCTGAACACTCCAACTAAAACCTCCAAAGCACACAATAGAGTAAAGACATAAACAGGATAGGGACTTAGTAAGCCAAGTCACGTGACAAGGTCAGGTAACTATAGAACATTCTGGAAAGGACATGTGACCATGGGACTCTAGGGTACAGCCACTGTAGTAATAGTATAAGTAGGGCTGTAATCCAACGAGAACTCCATCGAGTTCTTCCTGAACATCCACCTAGGGTAACCACTAAGAGCATTCACTGTTCCTTGGTAACAGCAGTCCTAGGTTTATAACTCAGTTGTTCTAGGATGCTATGGCTATTTACAGGCATTTTCACAAACCAGATGTCATGACATGGCCAAAACAGCTAAGTCATTATTTATTTTCTTTTTCTTTTTCTTTTCTTTTTAAATCTGCAGACATGTGAAACAACTAAAAGGAGATGCATGGGAGTTTATAAATAGAAGTAAACACAGGAGGTGTATAAGTAGTGTACTACAATTGAATAGAAACTCTATCGAGTTCTCCTTGTCAACTTGGACTAGGAGGGTGATTAAGTCACCTCAGGCTAAGTCACTATACCAGATCTCTTTTTTACCATGACTGCTAATCCCAAGTGACTAGAAATTGTTCAGAGTCTTTTCCCTGGACAGATAGCTACTGATCATTCTGATATTATATCATATGTCTTTGAGCAGAAGAAGAAAGCACTTCTCAAGCTTATTGATAATAGCTTCTTTGATACTACAATAGCTCATATTTATACTATTGAGTTCTAGAAGAGAGGTCTTCCTCATATTCACCTGCTCATCTTTCTACACCCTTAAGATTACATTCAAGACCCTTATTATATAAACTCCATGATCTCAGCATAGTTACCTAATCCTCAGCTACAGCCATTTCTCTATGCAAAAGTCACCAAATATATGTTGCATAGTCCATGTGGTGTTGACAATCCCCAAGCCAAGTGTATGGTCAATGGATGATATAGTAAACATTTTCCCAAAAACTATAGAGAGAGAACAGACTAGGCTGAGGACAGTTATTCACTTTATGCTAGACCTGACAATGGCTTGGTATTTGAATGTAATAGAGCCAGGTTCACCAATTAATATGTGGTCTCTTACTGTCCTCAACTTCTTCTTTTTGATTGTTATATTAATATAGAGGTCTCTGCTGGATTGGAAACTGTCAAGTGTCTAAGCAAGTACATCTATAAGGATTCTGACAGAGCAACTATAGAGATTAGTGGTGGAGTACAGGATAAAATCAAAGCACACTTGGATGGTCAGTTTATTGGTCCAACAGAAGCTTGCTAGAAAATATTTGAGTTTAACATATATAGAGAGTCACCAGCTGTTCAACATTTTCCTATTCATCTTTCTAATGAGCACTATGTCAACTTTTATGCACACCAGACTGTTAATAAAGTATTGGCCAGGCAAAATATAGAGAAGACTTAGCTTACTGCTTGGTTTGATTACAACTCTATATATAATAATGGATTGGACCTTACTTATTGGCAGTTTCCTCAACACTATACCTGGAATGCTAAAGTCAAATCATGGCATCCAAGATGATATGCTAAGGTAATTGGAAGGATGTACTTTGTATCACCATCAAAGGAAGAACAGTTCCTTTTATGATTTCTCTTGACTATATTTGAAGATGGAAAAAGTTGGAAGCATCTGAGGATCTGGAATGGCCAAGTATTTATCATATTTAAGAAAGCATGTATGGCAAGAGGATTACTAGAGGATGATCATGAGTGGAGGATTTGCTTAGAGGAAGCAATTGCAATATAGCCTAGAGTGGCATATCGCTAGCTGTTAGCAGTGATCTTACTGACTGATAAAGTGGCTGAACCTCATGTTCTCTGGAATCAATTCAAGGCTAGACTGTGTGATGATGTCAAACACAAACTATGTTATATGAGCCACTATCAAGCTGACCAGGAGATACCAGAGGATGATGTTTATGATTATAGTCTTTGGGATCTGAACAGGATGTTGGTAGGAATAGGAAGAAGTCTTGCTGAGTTTCTACCTATGTCTCTTCCACAGCAACAGTGGAGTCACAGAATATCCAATCCTCTCTTATAGACTGAGCAGTATAATACAGATAAAATGGCAACTTTAATAAATAAGCAGAGGGCAATGTTTAACCCTGAACAAGCTACTGCTTTTGATGCTGTTTTGGAGTCTATCACCAACAACTAAGGTCATCTTTTCTTCATTCATACTGCTGGTGGTTGTGGAAAAACTTTTCTTTGTAATACTATTGCTGCTGAGGTTAGAAGGAGAGGACAGGTGGCATTGTGTGTAGCATCATCTGAAATTGCTGCTCTTTTGCTGGATGGAGGAAGAACATCTTATTCATGCTTCAAGATTCCTCTTTCTATTAATGAAGACTCTGTGGCTAGACTTAAATGGAATAGTTACATGTTTTCAGTCATTCAACAGACCAAGGTTATTATTTGGGATGAAGTTTCTATGCAGCATAAGTATGACATTGATGCTGTTGATCAATGCCTAAGAGACTTGCTTGAAGTAAGTAATCACTTGCACTTGATAGCTGTTGAATTGACATATTATCTAGAATGATCATCCATTTGGTGAAATTACAGTAGTATTTGGAGGGGATTTTTGTCAAACTTTGTCTGTGGTGCCTAAAGAAACACGTCAACAAGTGGTAGTAGCATCCTTTTGTAGAGGAAATTTATAGAAACATATCAAGTTCTTATATCTCAGATACAATATATACTTGGGCCACTCTGAAGCTGACAATCAACATACTCAGTGGTTGTTGGAAATTGGTGCTGGATCAACTATAGTGTTAGCATAGAGCTATGAAGACTTTAGAGCTCAACCAAGATAGTTGTTCAGGAAGAACTCGATAGGGTTCTTCATTGGATTGTAGTCCTACTTATACTACAATTATAGTGGCTGTACTTTACAGTCCCACAATTACATGTCCTTTCCAGAATGTTCTATAATCACCTGACTTGTCATGTGATAGAATTACCTAAGTCCCCTGCTATTTATATCTTAACCCCATTATACGATTTGAGGTTGTGGATTAGATGTTTGAATACACAGGAAACTATTTCCCTTTTGGAGTTCTTATAACATGGTTCCCCCTTCAAGTTTTCTTATCCTAAGGAATTTTTCTATTGATTCCAATTTTCATCCTATCTCTTTTCCCTCTCTTTTTCATATCTTTTTCTCCCCCATCCATATAGTAATTTTGCCATGAATTCCCTAGGTAGTTCCTGACTAAACTTTGTCTCTTCTTCCTCCAGCTTCTGTTGTCTTAGTTCTTTGGCCTCTTCTCCATACTCTTTCTTGAATTCTTTTACCATCTCTTTCATATTTTCCAAATTTTCTTTATTTTCCCAGGTGTCTTCTTCTGCTGTATAACCTTTCCATCTCACCAAGAACTTTTCCTTCCCTCTTACTATTCTTCTGTTTAAGATCTTTTCTATCTCAAATTCTTCTTCTCTCTCGATGATGACCAGTTTCAGTAGTATCTTCTTCTGCCCCTTAACCTGTGGTTTATAAAGACATACTCTGCTTATGTTAACTATGGGATGTATTCTAATAGATTTAGGTAATTCTAATTCTATTGTATTACTTGAGATGATCCCCTTGACTTTATAAGGCCCCACAAATTGTTTGGTCAACTTCTCCAATCTTTTTTCTTTCATCTGCCATTTTAAGTTCTTTGTACTTAGTAGTACTAAGTCTCCTACTCTGTACTCTTCTCCCTCTCTTTGCCTTTTATCCATGAGCTTCTTCATCTCTTCCTATGCCTTTCCTAATGCTGCTTTCACTTCTTCCTGAATTTTCTTTATTCTTTCTATGAACTTTTCTGCTGCTTTGTACTTCCCCCTTCTTCTCCCCTTGAATCCCATTCTTGGGTCTCAACCATAGTTTGCTTTGAATGGCAATATTTTTGTTGCTGTGTGAACTTTGTTGTTATATGCAAATTCTGCCATTCCCAACCAATCTGGCCACTGTTCTTGTCTATAGTCAATGAAGACCCTCAGATACTGCTTCAACTCTTGGTTTATCCTTTCTGTCTGCCCATCTGTTTGAGAGTGATAGGCTGTTGAGAGTTTCATCTGGATTCCCAACAAGTTGTTTAGCTCTCTCATCATTCCTGCCACAAACTGTACTCTTCTATCTGATATAATGCTTTCCAGGAGCCCATATAACTTCCATACATGATCTCAGAACAACCTTGTAAGACCTTTTACCAATGTTTTTTCTGTAGTTGCTATAAAGTGTGCCATTTCACTAAATCGGTTGCATACTACTAAGATAGCATCATATCCCTGAGCTAATGGTAGTTTAGTAATGAAGTCTGCCAAAATATGACTCCATGGTTTCTCTGGGATTGCGTTAGGCATTAGTTTTCCTGCTGGTGCTTCACTTCAATCCTTGTATCTTTGACAAGCATTGTATCTCTTTACATATTTTTCCACTTCCTTTGTTACTCCTGGCCACCAGTAATTTCTAGTGACCAACTCTGTCATCTTCTATCTCCCTCTGTGCCCCCCTACTGGGGTATTATGGTACAACTGGATTATTTCTCTCCTGAGCTCCCCTTCTGGCATATATATCTTTCTTTTCTTTATTACTATCCTATCCTTGATCTCCTATTCTTCATCTTTCAATGTTTTTATTCCTTCCTTCTTTAATTTTTCTACTGCTTTTACTACCCTTTTGTCCCCTTCCTGTGCTCTTTTGATTTTTTCTCTTAGGTTTCCCTCTTCTACTACTGTTTCCATTCCCCTGATTCACTCAGACTTTATTAACTTCCAATCTTCATTGTCTTTTTCCACTCCCTCCTACCAATTGGATCTCCTGCTCAATCTGTCTGCCTTCCCCATGCTCTTTCCTGGAACATGCTTTAGTGTGAAATTGAATCAGGATAGGTATAAGGCCCATTTTGCTTGTCTTTGATTCAGTTTTTGGCTTGTTATAAAGTACTGAAGGTTCTTATGGTCCATCCAGATTTCAAATTCCAATTTTGCTCCTTCCAAGTAGTGCCTCCATACTTCTAGGCATCTAATAACTACCAGCATTTCCTTATCATGAATTTTGTAGTTTTGCTCTATGGCATTTAACAACTTAGAGATAAAGGCCACCAGTCTCTACCTTCCATCCTTCCATCTTGTTGACAATACTCTCTCCATTGCGTAGTCTGATGTATCTACTTCCACTCGCATTTCCTTGTCCAGGTCTGGTATTACCAGGACTGGTTCTGTTGTGAAGGCTTCTTTCAGCTTTCCAAATGCCTCCTCCTATGCCTCTTCCTACCTCTATTTTTCCTCCTTTCTAACCAATATATGTAGTGGTACTGCTAGTTTCGCAAAGTCTTTAATAAACCTCCTGTAGTAGTTGGTAAGTCCCAAAAACTTCTGCACTTCTTTTACATTTCTTGGTATTGACCAGTTTAGAACTTCCTTTACTTTTTCCCTTTGCATTTCCACTCCCCTTGGTCCTATCACTACTCCCAGGAATTCCACTTCCTTTACCTTCTACCTACACTTTTCTGGTTTTACAAAAAGGTCGTTTTCTTCAAGCTGCTTTAACACTTCCTCTACTATTTTATTGTGCCCCTCTTCCATTTCTGTTACCACAATGATGTCGTCTATGAAGGTGGCTGTGCTCCCTTGGTTTATCATATCACAAAACAGATTGTTTGTTATGAGAGCCCCAAGTAGGAAAAAGTCTCCTGTGCATTCAAACACTTAGTCCAAAACCTCAAAGTGTACAATGAGGTTAAGATATAAGTAGCAGGGGAACTTAAGAAGCCAAGTCATGTGATAAGGTCACAAGGTTGTAGAACATTCTGGAGGAACATGTGATCATGGACTAGTAGTGGTATAGCCACTGTAAAAGTAGTATAAGTAGTAGTCCAATCCAAGAAAGAACTCCATCGAGTTCTTCTTGAACATCTATCTAGGGTGATCACTAGGAACATTCACTGTCTATCAATAAAATAAGAACTCAATATTACATCCAAGCACTGTTCACCTTGAACCCTGCTCAAAATCACTTAAAGGTGCAGTTGGCTTCATACCAGCCCCATGAGTGATTTCCCCTACCACATCTATTCTACACTCTTTCTCACTAGTGAGCACAGTGCTCACAAGCTTTTTGGATAGTGGGCCCTAGCTGTAAAGGGGACTTCTCAGTCAGTTAGGGACTGAGGGAGGAGACGAGATACCAAGTCCAGGTATTCTGCTTGAGTTCTGACCTCACAATTGGACATTGCTCTTTACTTCTTTCTCTATATAAACTCTGTACTACATTCCATTGTGAATGGTATATGCAGGAGATTGGTGGTTATTCCTTAGGAAGCCACTTAGTGTAGGGGTCCTCTCCTTAGAGGCAATTGTATACCAAATTTGATTAGGGCAGTAGTCAGTAAGGTGGTAGGAATCCAGACAGGTGAAGATTGTGTGCCCTGTTGGATATAGGTCTTAGTTAGCAACCCTGGATCAGGAATTGTTGGAGTATGAGTCATCACTATCACTATCACTATCACCACCACCACTACCATACAATATATCCCAACAACAACAGGGGGAAACCCCTTCCAGAGAGGAACAACTCCTTGCTATGATCACCACCCTGCAGCAGCAGGTTAACACCATGCTCCTCCAGCAACAAGGGAGCAGAGTAGAGGTCACAAGGCCTCAAGTCTTTAGTGGAAAGATGAAGGAAGTAAGTGCATTTGTAAACATGGCTCAACTATACATCAGAATGAAGATGACAGAGAAGGTGGGAGCGACCCAGGTGGCCTGGGTATTATCATATGTGCAAGGAGGAATAGCAGAGGTGTGGAAAGATAACCTATTGGACAAGTTAGCAAAAGGAGAATCAGAAGTAGAGTCAGCAGAACAGTTGTTTGCAAAGATAAGGAACGACTTTGGAGAAACATTGGAGGAGGAAAGAAAGATAGAGCAGCTAAGAACAATTGAGCAAGGGAGAGGGACCTGCGATGAGTATGTATAGGAGTTTAAAAAAGTTGCCAGGGGGAGCGGCTATGAGGGAAGACCCCTCATTGAAGAATTTAAAAGGGGATTGAATGGGGCCATCAGAAGGAAGTTAGCCAAAGCAGAGGAACCACCTACCACCATTGGGGAATGGCAGGAAAGGGTAGTAAGATTGGACAGGAATCAGAGACAAAGCAGAGCAGAAGAAAGAGTGCTGGGAAGAAATGTGGCGTACCCAGGGGGAAATGCACAGCCAAGAGAAGGAGGATTATACGGAGGAAGAGGGGGACAAATAATATAGAGAACAGGAGGGGGATACAGAGGAGGAGATAGTGGAAACACGACTAATAGAGGGGGAGCTCAAATGGGTCCAAGGAGAGATCCAAACGCAATGGATGTAGATAGAGGAAGAGGAAGAGATAGGACATGCTATATGTGTGGAAAATGGGGCCATATGGCCAAAAATTGCTAGAAAAAACATAGGAGAAGGGTAGTAGAAACGCTGCAGGAGTTGGCAAAAGAAAATGGAGGACAGTGAACTCTCAGCTGGCCTCCAATAATATGTACAGTGTATTGCACCTGGAAAAACCAGGCAATAAATTGATGTCCACCAATACAACTGAGAGAGTAAGAGATATATGATGCACACTATGGCCGTTGAGGGAAGTCTGGCTGAAAGTAGGGTTAGAGAAGCTAGAAAGTCATGAAGGAGTAGCAGTGAAGGCATTGTTGGATAGTGGTGCGATAGGTCTGTTCATGGACACAATCTTCGCAAAAGAAAAGGGGTTTAAGATGGAGAAGCTAAAAAAACCCCTCTTAGTTAGGAATGTGGATGGAATAGCAAATGTGGGAAGAGCTATAACGTACCAGGTTGAGTGCAATATGTTCTTCAAGGGACATGTGGAAAGAGCGAGAATGGATGTGTGCAACTTGGGAAAGACAGAGTTAATACTGGGAATGCCGTGGCTAGCAGCCCACAACCCAGAAATAGATTGGGAAAAGGGAGAGGTAAAGATGACGCATTGCCCACCTATATGTGGAAAAAGAAAGCAAGAAGGAAAGGAAAAAAAAGTGAGGAAGACAGAAAAGAACGAGAACGAGGAAGTATTAAGAGAACTGGTGCCTAGGAGATTCTGGAAGTGGAAGAAAGTATTTGGAAAAAAGGAGTTGGAAAGGATGCCAGTGCAAAAGACCTGGGACCATGCCATAGAGCTAAAAGAAGAGTTTATGCCAAGAAAGGGGAAGATATACTCACTATTGAGAGAAGAAAGAGAGGAAGTACAGAAATTCGTAGAAGACCAATTGAGGAAAGGATACATCCAACCCTCCAAATCACCCCAAACATCACTAGTACACTTTGTGGCAAAAAAGGATGGTACACGGAGGATGGTGCAGGATTATCAACACTTAAACCAGTGGATGATAAAGAATGGATACCCTCTACCCCTTATTGCAGATATATTGGACAGAGTAGGAAAGAGGAAGGTGTTTATGAAATTAGACTTGAGATAGGGATACAATAATGTCAGAATCAAGGAGGGAGATGAATAGAAGGTAGCATTCACAACATATACTGGAGTATATAAACCCACCATCATGTATTTCGGGTTGACAAACTCCCCAGCTACCTTCTAAGCAATGATGAATGACCTGTTCAGAGACCTCATAAACCAAGGGGACACAGTGACTTTCATTGATGACATTTTAGTAGCCACAGATACAGAGGAAGGATACAATGAGTTGGTAGAGGAAGTACTGAGGAGACTGGAAGAAAATAATCTGTTCATAAAGCCAGAGAAATACAAATGGAAAGTAAGGGAAGTAGAATTCCTGGGAGTAGTAATCGGCCCAAAAGGAGTAGAAATGCAGAAGGAAAAGGTGGAGGGAGTCCTAAACTGGCCAGCACCTAGGAATGTCAAGGAAGTGCAAAAGTTTCTAGGCCTCACCAATTACTACAGGAGGTTTATAAAGAACTTTGCTAGAATAGCAGCACCGCTACATGTGCTAGTCAGGAAGGAGCAAAAGTAGAAGTGGGAAAAGGAACAGGAGGAAGCGTTTGAGGAACTCAAGGCAGTGTTCACCATAGAACCCATTCTGGCCATCCCAGACATTAATAGGGAGATGAGAGTGGAAGTAGATGCCTCAGACTATGCAACAAGGGGGGTGTTATCAACAAAGTGCGAAGATGGCAAATGGAGACCAGTGGCTTTCATTTCTAAATCGCTAAACACTACTGAGCAGAATTATGAAATTCACAATAAAGAGATGTTGGCAGTAATAAGATGCCTAGAAGTGTGGAGGCATTATTTGGAAGGAGCAAAACTTGAATTTGAAATCTGGACAGATCACAAAAACCTCCAGTATTTTATGACGAGTTAGAAATTAAACCGAAGAAAAGCAAGATAGGCTCTATACCTATCACAGTTTAGTTTCATGTTGAAGCACGTTCCAGGAAAGAGTATGGGGAAGGTGGATGGATTAAGTAAAAGGCCAGACTGGCAGGATGGAGTGAAAAGAGATAATGAGAATCAGAAACTAGTGAAGCCAGAGTGGATTAGGAAAGCAGAAACAATAATAGAGGAGGAAAACCTAAAAGAAAGAATCAGAAAGGTGCAGGAAGGGGATGAGAAAGTCGTAAAAGCAGTAGAGGAGCTGAAAAAGGCAGGAATCAAGATGCTAAGAGATGAAGAATGGGAAGTAGAAGATGGAATAGTAATGAAGGAAGGAAGGATATATGTGCCAGAAGGGGACCTCAGAAGGGAAATAATACAATTATACCATGACACCCCGGTAGGAGGGCACGGAGGGAGATGGAAAACAACAGAGTTGATTGGCAGGAATTACTGGTGGCCAGGAATAACAAAAGAGGTGGGAAAATATGTGGATGGATGCAATGCTTGTCAAAGGTACAAGAACCAAAGCGAGGCACCAGCAGGAAAGCTAATGCCCAACGCAATTCTGGAAAAACCATAGAGTCATATATCGGCAGATTTTATCACCAAACTGCCCCTAGCCCAGGGATACGATATAATCCTGGTAGTATGCAATCATTTTAGTAAAATGGTGCATTTTATAGCAACAATAGAGAAAACATCAGCAGAGGAACTTGCAAAGCTGTTTTGGGACCATGTATGGAAGTTGCATGGGCTTCCAGAAAGCATCATATCAGACAGGGGAGTGCAGTTTGCAGTGGGAATGATGAAGGAGCTGAATAACTTACTGGGGATCTAGACAAAGCTCTCGACAGCCTATCACCCCCAAATGGATGGGCAAATGAAGAGGATAAACCAGGAGCTAGAACAGTACCTAAGAGTCTTCATCAATCACAGGCAAGAGCAGTGGCTGGATTGGTTGGGAACGGCGGAGTTTGCATACAATAACAAGGTCCACACAGCAACAAAAACATTGCCATTCAAAGTAAATTATGGTCAAGACCCAAAGATGGGATTTGAAGGAAGAAGGAAGGGAAAGTACGAAGCAATGGAAAAATTTGTAGAGAAAATGAGAAAAATCCAGGAGAAAGCGAAAGCAGCATTAGAGAAAGTGCAGGAGGAGATGAAGAAGTTTGCAAACAGGAAGAGAAGGGAAGAGGAAGAATACAGAGTAGGAGACTTAGTACTGCTAAGCACAAAGAATTTGAAGTGGCAAATGAAAGGAAGAAGATCAAAGAAACTAACTGAACACTTTGTAGGCCCCTACAAAGTAAAAGGAATCATCTCAAGTAATGCGATAGAGTTAGAATTACCTAAATCTATTAAAATACACCCTGTAGTTAATGTAAGTAGAGTATGACTCTATAAACCACAGGTGGAGGGATAGAAGACGATACCACCAAAACTGGTCATCATCGAGGAAGAAGAGGAGTTTGAAGTAGAAAAAATTCTAAATAAAAGAACAATTAGAGGAAAGGAAAAGTTCCTGGTGAGATAGAAAGGCTACATGGCAGAAGAAGACACCTAGGAAAGTAGAGAGAACTTGGAAAATGCAAAGGAATTGGTAGAAGAGTTCGAGAGGGAGTACAGGGAAGAAGTTGAAGAACTAAGGCGCCAGGAGCAAGAGGAAGAAGAAAAGGAGTTCAGTTAGGAACTACCTAGGGAATTCATGGCGAAACTACTGTACAGTTGGGGAAAAAAAAGATATGAAAGGGAAAGAAAGAGAAGATGGGACGAAAACTGGGATCAATGGAAAAATTCCTTGGAACAAGGAAACTTGAAGGGGGGGGGGCTATGTTATAAGAGCCCCGAGCAGAAAAAAGTCTCCCGTGCATTCAAACACTTAGTCCAAAACCTCAAAGTGTACAATAGGGTTAAGATATAAGTAGCAGGGGAACTTAAGAAGCCAAGTCATGTGATAAGGTCACAAGGTTGTAGAACATTCTGGAGGAACATGTGATCATGGACTAGTAGCAGTATAGCCACTGTAAAAGTAGTATAAGTAGTAGTCCAATCCAAGAAAGAACTCTATTGAGTTCTTCTTGAATATTCATCTAGGGTGATCACTAGGGACATTCACTATCTATCGATAACATTGTTCATTATTGTCTGGAAGGTAGCAGGGGAGTTTGTGAGACCAAAATACATTATGGTTGGTTTGTAAGCTCTAATGTGTATTGTGAATGCTGCCTTCCATTCATCTCCCTCTTTAATCCTAACATTGTTGTATCCCCATCTTAGGTCCAGTTCCATGAAGATCTTCTTACTGCCCACCCTATTCAGGATATCAGCAATCAATAGTAATGGATACCCATTCTTGACCATCCACTAGTTTACATGTCTATAGTCCTGTACTATTCATTGTTTTCTATCCTTTTTGGCTATGAAATGTACTGGTGATATCTGTGGTAATTTGGATGGCTAAATGTATCCTTTTCATAATTGGTCTTCTACAAATGCTTGGACCTCTTCTTGTTCTTCCCTTGATAGTGAGTATACCTTTCCCTTTTTTGGCACAAAACCCTCTTTTAATTCAATTGCATGATCCCAGGTCTTCTGCATGGGCATCCTTTCTAATTCCATTTTCCCAAATACTTTCTTCCACTTCCAAAACCTTTTTGGTACTAACTTCTCTACTTCTTTCTCTCCTTCAGTTTTTCTAACTTCCCTCCTCTTTTTCCCCCATTTTGTCCTTCCACATATAGGTGGACATCTCATTATTTTTACCTCCTCCCTCTTCCAGTCTATTTCTGGGTTATGGGCAGCTAGCCATGGCATACCTAGTATCATCTCTGTTTTTCCTAGGTTACAGATGTCCATCCTCATTCTTTCTATGTGTCCTTTGAGGAATATGTTGTACTTAACCTGGTATGTGATTGCTCCCCCCACATTCACTGTCCTGTCTACATTCTATACCAATAAAGGGGTTTTTAGTCTTTCCAATTTGAACCCTTTTCTTTTTGCAAATTGGGTGTCTATGAACAACCTGGTTGCACCACTATCAAGTAGTGCGTTAACTGCTACCCTCTCATGGTTCTCCAGCTTTTTCAATCCTATCCCCATCTATACTTCTCTCAGTGGTTGTAGTGTATATCACATCTCTCTTACTCCCTCAGTGTTACTTGATCCAGAAATTTTAATTCCCAGCTTTTCTAGACATAGTATACTATACATATTTGAGGAGGCCAGCCAGAAGCTTACTGTCCTCCATTGTCTTTTGCTAACTCTTGCAGTGTTTCTACTATTCTGCCTTCCCTTCCTTTTCTCTACCAATAGTTTTTGGCCATGTGGCCCCATTTTCCACATACAAAACATGTTCTATCCCCTCTTCTTTCTCTATCTACATCCATTGCATTGGGGTCTCTTCCTAGCCCTAGTTGATTTCTATTCTGGTATCCTCCTCTATTCTGGCCTCCTGGCCTCTATGTGATCTGTCTCCCTCTTTCTCTATAAGATCCTCCTCCCAAGCCCCCTCTTGGCTGTGCATTTCCCTATAGGTACACTGTGTTCCTTCCTAGCATTTTTTCCTCTGCTCTGCTCTGCCTCTGATTCCTGTCTAGTCTCACTGCCCTTTTCTGCCATTCTTCTATCATACTAGGAGAAGTTTCTGCCTCTGCTAGTTTCCTCCTCAGCATTCCACTTAGCCTTCTTTTGAACTCCTTAATAAGGGGTCATCTTTCATAGCTGCTTCCTCTAGCCACCTTCCTAAATTCCTGGACGTATTCATTGTAAGTTCTCCCCCCTTGTTCAATTGTTCTTAGCTGCTTTATCTTTCTTTCCTCCTCCCATGTCTCTTTAAACTCATTCCTCATCTTTCAGAATAGCTCCTCTGTAGTTTCTACTTCTGATTCTCCTTTTGATAATTCATCCAATAGATTGTCCTTCTATGCCTTTGCTACCCCTCCTTGTATATAGGACAGCATCCAGGCCATCTTTGTTGCTTCTGGCTCCCCCATCATTCTCATGCTCAAATACAAATGAGCTGCATTAATGAATGTGCTCACTTTCTCCATTCTTCCACTGAATAAGGGAGGTTTGGCTACCTTCACTCTAGCTCCTCCATTTTGCTGCAATAGGGTGGCCACCTGTTGTTGCAGGCCAGCGATTAGAGTGAGGAGTTGCTTCTCCCTGGTGGATGGAGCCTGTGGTGTGGGGGCAGTGGGTTGCCCTGTGGGTTGCTGCTGTTGTTGGGACATACACGATGGTGATAATGATGGTGATGATAATGATAATAATTCCTCATAAAAGGATGAGCAATCTTCTTCATCTGCACTTATAGCTAACTATTGACTAAGAAGGGTAAAATAGTATTATCCCTAAGAAGGGAATCCCTAAGCTAGACGGGCCTTTAGGAGGTTTCCATCATTCCCCTGCATAGACTGATCACAATGGACCAGTAGCATAGAGCTGATAGTGAAGAAGCTAAATACAAGCCCGCTCAGTGTGGAGGTCAGGTCTTGGACAGGGACACAAGCTTTGTCTAGGCCATCTACCCACTGTCCCTAACTGACAGTGAAGTCCCCTTTATAGCTAGGGCCTGCTATCCAAGATGCTTGTGAGCACTGTGCTCACTAGCAAGGGTAATAAGAGAGTAAATAGGAATAGGGATGTCAAGGCTGCGAGATGCAGGGTCAATGATAGGCTATTGAGTTCTTGTATTAGCATGGAATCATGAAGACTTTAGAGCTCAACAAAGATGGTTGTTCAGGAAAAACTCAATAGAGTTCTTCATTGGATTGCAGTTTTACTTATACTACAATTACAGTGGCTGTACTTTACAGTTCTACAATTACATGTCCTTTCTAGAATGTTCTATAATCACCTGACTTATCATGTAATAGAATTACCTAAGTCCCCTGCTATTTATATCTTAACCCCATTGTACAATTTGAGGTTGTGGATTAGATATTTGAATGTGCAGAAAACTATTTCCCTTTTGGGGCTCTCATAACATATAGATAATAATGAGATGATACAAGTTTCTCAGTCTATGGTTTGTACTAATCTCAACACTTTTATCAATAGGATCTATCCAGGTAATTAGCAACCCAAGAGTTCAAGATAACCAATACTTCTTGGAGTGCATTATTTTCTGTTCTAGAAATGATGAGATGCATAATATTAATAAAGCTATTCTCCAACAGTTCAATCCAGTACCAAATACAGAAGTCTACATGCTAAGAAGTGTAGACTCTATGTCTAAGGAAGATGGAATGCACCATGTCTATTCTGCAGAATTTCTTCAACAACTCAATAGTAGTGGATTGCCTCCTGCTTTACTTTGTCTCAAGGTTAGCTGTTCAGTTATCTTACTGAGGAACTTGGATCCAGGAGAAGGACTTTGCAATAGAACAAGAATGGTAGTGTTGAATATGAGGAGAAAGGTGCTCTAGTACAGAATTATCAGCAAGGACAGGAGGTTTAGAGGAAAGGTTGTGTTGATTCCAAGGATCAGATTATTACCTAATGCAGACACACTATCTGTATCACTCAAGAGACTTCAATTTCCAGTCAGGTTGGCCTTTGCTATGACTATCAACAAATCTCAAGAATAGTCAGTGGAGCATATGGGGATTAATTGGCAGACATCAGTGTTCTCACATAGACACTTAATATAGTATATAAAGAGATATTCAATAGTATTAGATTATAGATTGTATATGTATGGACAATAGGCTTGAGATTGATTTCTACTATAATATCAGAAGTGAGTAAGTAAAGTCAGTCAGAATAGTTAAGTTAGTAAGTGATTGAAGAAATATTACAGAGTACAGAAAGTTGAAGAAGGGAGTGTAGCAGACTAACTTCAACATATACTCAACTATTTAGAATTAGTAGAGGATTCAAGTTGGACTGTAGGCCTAGATGAAAGCCTCATCTATTAAGTATGCTGCATTGTATGTGAGATGATGGTACTGATAAATCATGTACCTAATTATTTCTACACCCTCTCTTTTCACTCAAAAAATACAATAAATTCATTAAAAATTGGAAAAAAGAGCAGAAAATTAGGCAAAGTATTGAAGGAAGGAAGTATAGCATACTGCAGACTATTAAAGGAAAGAGGTGTAGTTGACTACAGATAATACTACTGGAAGTTATTGGAGGAAGGCAGTATAGCAAACTGAAAACTGTTGGAGGAAAATAGTATAGTGGACTGGAGATAATTGTTATTAATAGGCAATGAATGCCCTTAGTGATCACCCTAGATAGATGTTCAAGAAGAACTCAATGGAGTTCTTCATTGGATTGAACTTCTACTTATACTACTTTTACAGTGGCTGTGCTCTTAGTCATATACTTCCAGAATGTTCTGTGATCACCTGACCTTGTCATGTAGTCCTACTTCCCATACTATTTATATCTTCAACCCTATTGTATATCTTGAGGTTTTGGATTAAGTATTCGAATGCTTGGGAAACTTTTCTCCTTTTGGGGCTCTCATAACAATAATACTACTGGCAGTTATTGGAGAAAGGAAGTATAGTAAAATGCAAACTGTTGGAGGAAAGGAGTATAACAAACTGCAGACAATACTACTAACTGTGTACACTACAGACAAGAGTATATTGGAGGAAGGGAGTATAGTATACTTGTCACAGTTGTACTATGGACCAGTAGTCACATACTGTATGGTTTACCACTACACCAAAAGGGCAACATTAGCAAGGCTACTTGCTAATGAGGGTCCAGCTATTTATGCAGTTTTTTGAACAGGTACTTTGTTATACCTCCATATCACTATTTAGTAATCACTTTTTTGTGACAGTACTGTAGACAATACTAAGACTATTGGAGGAAGGGAGCACAGCAACCTGACAGACAATACTGTACACTATTACATACTGTTGGAGGCAGGGAGCATAGTGACCTGCCAGACAACACAATATCAACTCTACTCAGAATTAGTAGAGGGTTCAAGTTGGGCTGGAGGCCCAGATGATAACCTCATGTAATTATATTTGCCATTTTAAGTTCAGCTTGTCCTGACATAATCACACAGACCTGTGGGCCTAGTGGATCCCTTCCATTAGTTTGTCCTGACATGGTCATACGGACCCATGGGCCTAGTGGATCCCACTTTCTATCTACGGCAAGTTACTGCATATGTCATTCATAGGATGAAGTCTTGTTTCGTCATAAATCAACAAACCTAAT
>Ga0154002_1000120_pt1 | contig 19076 bp, 15 predicted proteins | sample TSNY086MetaG_FD_102276 | JGI IMG/M metagenome (GOLD analysis project Ga0154002, IMG submission 102276) | Attine ant fungus gardens microbial communities from New York, USA - TSNY086 MetaG | ecosystem: Host-associated > Fungi > Mycelium > Unclassified | place: USA: New York, Robert Cushman Murphy... | reverse complement strand
GGCGGGCAGTCAGCGTGTTCCGGTGGAGGAACAGGTTTTTTGCCGTTTCCGATATGTTGAGCCGGCATGTGTAGTAGGATTTCAGTGTGCGAATCAGTTCCGTGTTATTTTCGTTGTCATATTGAACCAAAATCATGACGGTATCGCGGTATAGTTTCTTTCGTTCATAGTTGCTAAGCTGCTCCAATACATGATATGCCGTTAGATCCAGGCTTGAGGTGACACGCTTTGGCGAGTCCAGCTGGGTCTGCAGATAGATGGAGCGAAGGCTTTCTTCATATGCGACAGCGATTGATGTGATGCGGCTGTGACTGCGGCTGATTCCGATGCGAAGGCTGCTCTGATATTCGGTTAGCTCGGCAAACAGCTGGTTGGCAATATCAGCAGCATGATTGATCGCCAGCAGGTTGGGACAGTTCCTGGGGTAGAATAAAAAGATGACAATCCGGTAATCATGAAAGCATAAAAAATATTGCTTTGCCAGGTTCTTCAGTCGGTTTTCTATGTCTGCGTAAAGTTGTTTAAAGGACTTATGCTGAAAGATTTCAGAGGCGGTTTCGATGGTAATACAGATTTTTTTCTCGTCATAGCGGAAGCCGTAGGTGTTACAGATAAATTTAATCTCCTCTGTGGATTTGGACTGCATATCTGACAGAAGATTGAAAAAGGAATCGTAATAATTCCTGGTAGGCTGGTAACGGTTGCTTTGCTGGATGATTTCCAGCTGTAAGGCAATGGCCGGAAGAGACTTTTCCAGGAACTGTGCGGTTGTGTTGTCCAGGCTGCACCTGCTGGTATCAATACACAGATAGTTCGTGCGGTTAGGAAGCAGGAATGTTGTGAAGTTTACCTTGTGGCTGTTAAAATAGAAGATACATGTCCGAAAGGAACCGGATTCTTCCTGGGAAGAGGGCACTGCCCGTATCTGCAGGTCATGAGATTCCGGAAATAAAACAGGATCAGAGGCCGGTATGTAATGATGCAGTGCAACATCTGTCAGCGTGGTAATCATCGAAGCCGAACCGGTAATCCGGGAAATATGCGCCAGCATTTTTGTAATCCCTTCATTCTGGAATAACAGCTGGTACAGTTTCTCTGTCTCTTCCAGCACATAGTGCTGCTGTGACAGGGTATTTTTGGTCAGCTGATGAAAGACGATATCCATGATGTCCGCATAACTGTGATAAAAAGGGATGGCAACCAGTGGGAGTCCATAGTTAGCTGCCTCCTCAATCATTAAATCAGGGATCCGGTCAAAAAACCGCTTGACCTTTATGCAGAAAGCGGAACAGTTGATTTCACTTAATTCCTTTATGATCTGCTTTTGCATGGCCTCATCATCCTTGAAAATATATCCGGTGCTAAGAACCAGTTCATTCTTTTTGATCCACTGGATACCGTCAGGGTTGTCCAGCACATTAATTCCGGTAATGGGGTTTACAAGCGCAGCTTCATTGCCGATAAATTCCAGATTATCAATCCGCGTCTGATATAAAAACCATCCCAGAGTAAGGGGGGCATAGTTCCTTGACATGCATTCACTTCCCTTCTTTATAAGCGTTGCCGATATGGTTATTTTACCATAAAAAACCAATAAACAAAAGTACAAAATTATCGGAATTGCCCATCTGGAGGTTGACAATCACCGGAGATAATGATAGTATAGGTACATGACAGAGAGTAGAGGTTGCGCGAAGCAAGAGTAAGATACCGGATGCGCCAGAACGCAAAGGACGGTACCTGAAAGGGTGAGCGCCGAAGATGGATACGGGCTGGACGTATTGATCTGGGCATATGGTGAACAATCATATGACTGTCATCCGGATTGACGGATGGGGAGCTACTTAAAGAAGAATCGTTAATTTCGAACTTTAAGGGCTGACCATACTTGTGTCAGCCTTGTTTTTATGACCATACAGTATGGAATAGAGAAAATTTTAAGGAGGAAAAGAAAATGGCTATTTATGAAGGCGCAGGAGTAGCACTGGTTACCCCATTTACAAACACAGGAGAAGTAAACTATAAGAAATTAGAGGAACTGTTGGAATATCAGATTGCAGGTGGTACAGATGCAATTATTTCCTGTGGCACCACCGGCGAGTCCTCGACGATGACTCATGAAGAACACCTGGAGGTGGTACGTTTTAGCTGCCAGGTAGTGAACGGCAGAATTCCGGTGATTGCCGGCGCCGGTTCCAATTCTACCAGAGAGGCGGTGCATCTGTCCGAAGAGTCGGAAAAAGCCGGTGCCGACGGATTGCTGCTGGTAACTCCTTATTATAACAAAGCAACACAGAACGGTTTGCTCCGCCATTACAAAGAGATTGCCGCCGCTGTGAAGATTCCGATTCTGCTGTATCACATTCCCGGCCGTACCGGCGTGACGATGACCCCGGCGACGATGGCCACACTGTGCAATGAGGTACCAAATATTGTCGGCGTAAAAGAGGCCAGCGGCAATTTTTCGGCGATGGCGGAGATGATGAATCTGGCAGATGGCACGATTGACCTGTATTCCGGCAATGATGATCAGATTGTTCCGTTGATGTCACTGGGCGGCAAGGGGGTTATCTCCGTGATGGCGAATGCGGCGCCGCAGCAGACCCATGATATCTGTCAGGCATTCCTGGACGGAGATATCAAAAAAAGCTGTGAGCTGCAGCTGAAAGCAATTCCGCTGATCAATGCATTGTTCTGCGAAGTGAATCCGATTCCGGTAAAAGCCGCGATGAATCTGATGGGCATGGAAGTTGGCCCGCTGCGTCTGCCGCTGACAGAGATGGAGCCACAGAACCAGGAGCGTCTGGCCAGGGTGATGAAAGCATACGGAATCCTGTAACAACGAGAAAATCAAGAAAAAAGTAGAGGCGAATATACATGGTTAAGATGATAATGCATGGCAGTAATGGAGCGATGGGACAGACAATCAGCAGTCTTGTTAAGGATATGGAAGGAATCACGATCGTCGCCGGAATCGATCTGACCGGCAATATGTTAAATGACTATCCGGTGTTTCAGACATTGGAAGAATGTAATGTCGAAGCTGATGTCATTGTGGATTTTGCATCAGCCCAGGCAGTCGATCATCTGCTGTACTATTGTGAAGTGGAAAAAAAGCCGCTGGTGCTTTGTACCACCGGACTTTCTGCGGAGCAGGAAAGGATGGCAGTGGAGACCGGCCGGCATGTGGCCATTCTGCGTTCGGCCAATATGTCTCTGGGGGTCAATACGCTGCTTCAGCTGGTCCAGGATGCAGCGAAGGTACTGGCGACAGCCGGATTTGACATTGAGATCGTCGAGAAGCATCACAATCAAAAGGTTGATGCGCCCAGCGGAACGGCGCTGGCATTGGCGGATTCCATTAATGAAGCAATGGATGGCGCTTATCATTATAAATACGACCGGAGTGGGTCGCGGATCAAACGCGGCCAGAAAGAGATTGGCATCCAGGCCGTGCGCGGCGGCTCTATTGTCGGCGAGCATGATGTGATCTTTGCCGGAAAAGACGAAGTGGTAACATTTAACCATACGGCATACTCCAAAGCAATTTTTGCCAAAGGAGCTTTGGCAGCGGCGAAATTCCTGGCCGGCAAAGAACCGGGATTTTATACGATGGCCGATGTGATCGCAGCATCAAAATAGTAAAAAAAAATAAAAATGGTTTATTTGGAAAACAACGTCAACGCATTCAGACCGTGCTGACGTTGTTTTCCTATGTATAAAATAAAACGGTAATTCACATACTAAGGAAGAAAAAAAGAAAGGAGAATTTGATTATGAAAAAAGCTAACATGTTAGTATGTGTCATGCTATTGGCTCTGTGCATGTCCTGTATGACAGCTTGTGGCAATAAAAATAACACAGGTGGAAAGACAGGAACAACCGGCGTAACGGGTACCACCGGAACGACCGCCACCAAGGCTCCGGCAACCACGACCGCCACCAAGGCTCCGACAACCACGACCGCACCGACCGGAGCTACCACCGGAACTGCCGGTGCCAGAAACGAAAGTACCGGAGCCGTACAGGGAATTGTCAATGATGTGGAACGGGGAGTAGAAGATCTGACGACTACCACCAAGACCACCAAAGCGGCTGACGAAAGCCGCTAACCTTATCATACTGCCGAGTCAAAAAGCTAACGCCCGGATGGAATCTCCATCCAGGCGTTTTGTCATTTTTGCTGTCTGTTCTGGAAAATGGAGATTGTCAGCGGAAACCAGAATATGGTATAATCAATAAAACACCAAATGTCATGGGGAGACTATATGAAACGAACAGGCAGAAGAAGCTGGCGTCATCGGTTAGATCCCGGGCGGAAGCAGTTTCTAAAAAAAGCTCTGACGGTGGCGCTGGTTCTGGAATGCTTGCAGTTATTCCCTGTTTTCATGCGCCAGATCATAACCGAGGACCGGATCCGTCAGATCGAATGGGTAAGTCCGGCCACAGGAGCAGAAGCAATGGAAACAAATATCTATGGAATCCGGTTTTTTCAGGAAACCGGCGGATTACAGTTTTACCATACCCGCCAGTCAGTAAAAGACGATTATTAATTATTCTAATAAAAGAATCTATTGCAATTCCCTGGGTGCTGTATTATAATTCCTACTGAAAAGACACTCTTTTAAAAAGGACAGGTGAATTGCATGGAAAAAAAAGAATTGCTCTATGAAGGTAAAGCAAAAAAGGTTTATGAGACAGAGAACCCGGAAGTACTGATTGTATCCTATAAGGATGATGCAACTGCCTTTGACGGTATGAAAAAAGGTACCATCGTTGGCAAAGGGGCGATTAATAACCGCATGACCAACCATATTTTTAAGTTACTGGCCGCCAAAGGAGTACCGACTCATCTGGTAGAAGAGTTGAATGACCGTGAAACTGCCGTAAAGAAAGTGGCGATTGTTCCGCTGGAAGTAATCATCCGTAATTATTCTGCCGGCAGCTTTGCCAAGAAGCTGGGACTGGAAGAGGGCATCAGGCTGGCCCGTCCGACTCTGGAATTTAGTTATAAAAATGATGATCTGCATGATCCTTTTATCAATGAATATTATGCTCTTGCGCTGAATCTGGCGACGAAGGAAGAAATCGAGACAATAACCAAATATGCTTTTACTGTAAATGAGGTAATGCAGGCGTATTTTTCCAGCCTGGGCATCGACCTGATTGACTTTAAGATTGAGTTTGGCCGTCTGGCTGACGGCACAATCATTCTGGCGGATGAAGTATCACCGGATACCTGCCGCCTCTGGGATCAAGAGACGCATGAGAAGCTGGACAAGGATCGCTTCCGTCGGGATATGGGTCATGTTGAGGATGCGTATAATGAAGTGTTCCGTCGTCTTGGTATTCAGTAAGGAAGGAAAGGGAACGAAAACTGTATGGGTATGAATCATGATGATGAACTGCATGAGGAGTGTGGTGTCTTTGGTATCTACGACCGGGACGGCGGCGAAGCGGCCTCCACGATTTATTATGCTTTGCTGGCCTTGCAGCACCGGGGCCAGGAAAGCTGCGGAATTGCCGTCAGTGATACATCAGGTCCAAAAGGAAAAGTGAACGCATATAAAGGTATGGGACTTTGTAATGAGGTATTTACGCCGGAGGTTTTGGAAGGGCTTCACGGTAATATCGGTGTGGGACATGTACGTTATTCTACGGCAGGCAGCAGCACCAGAGAGAATGCCCAGCCATTGGTTCTGAATTATATAAAAGGAACCCTGGCCCTGGCGCACAACGGAAATCTGGTCAATGCGCCGGAACTGCGCCGGGAACTGGAGTATACCGGCGCTATTTTTCAGACGACCATCGATTCCGAGGTAATTGCTTATCACATTGCCAGAGAGCGGATTCATACCTCTGCCGTTGAGGATGCGGTGGCTCATGCGATGAAAAAAATCCGGGGCGCTTATGCGCTGGTGATCATGAGTCCGCGAAAGTTGATCGGTGCCCGCGACCCCTATGGTTTCCGGCCGCTTTGTATTGGGAAAAAGGATCATGCCTATATGCTTGTATCAGAAAGCTGTGCCCTGGATACCATTGGTGCCGAGTTTGTCCGGGATGTGGAACCAGGTGAGATCGTGACCATCACAAAGAGTGGCCTGTCTTCTAATAAAGTGATGTGTCTGGAAGACCGGTCGAAGCAGGCCAGATGCATTTTCGAATACATTTATTTTTCCCGGCCGGACAGTGTGTTTGATGGCGTGAGTGTCTATCAATCCCGGATTTATGCCGGCCGGTGTATGGCGAAGGATTCACCGGTGGCGGCTGACCTGGTGGTGGGCGTGCCGGAATCCGGGAACGCTGCGGCCCTTGGCTATTCCATGGAAACGGGAATTCCCTATGGCACGGCTTTTGTGAAGAATTCCTATGTGGGACGAACTTTTATTCAACCAAAGCAAAGCAGCCGGGTATCCAGCGTCAAGGTGAAACTGAATGTGCTGAAAGAGGCGGTAGCCGGGAAACGGGTGATTATGATTGATGATTCGATCGTCCGGGGAACCACCTGTCATCTGATTGTCAAGATGCTGCGGGAGGCCGGGGCGAAGGAGGTTCATGTGAAGGTCAGTGCGCCGCCATTTTTGCACCCTTGTTATTTTGGCACCGATATTCCGTCAAAAGATCAGTTGATTGCTCATAACCGGACGGTGGAAGAGATTCGGGACGTGATTGGCGCCGATTCGCTGTCTTATCTGCGGATGGAGCGTTTGCATGAGATGGCGGAAGGTCTGCCAATCTGCCGGGCATGCTTTAGTGGGGTTTATCCAATTGAACCGCCGGCGGAAGACATCCGTGGTGAATTTTTAAGATAAGTTTGTGACAGAGGAGAATAAGGATGTACGATCGATATCAAAGTCCATTATCAGAACGTTATGCCAGCAAGGAGATGCAGTACATCTTCTCGCCGGAGAAGAAATTCAAAACCTGGCGGCGGCTGTGGATCGCCCTGGCAGAGACGGAAAAAGAGCTGGGCCTGCCGATTACCCAGGCGCAGATCGATGAATTAAAAGAACATGCGGAGGATATTAATTACGAGGTGGCAAAGGAGCGGGAGAAGCTGGTTCGCCATGATGTTATGTCCCATGTCTATGCATATGGGCAGCAGTGCCCGGGCGCGAAGGGGATTATCCATCTCGGCGCCACCTCCTGTTATGTAGGCGATAATACCGATATTATGATTATGACTGAGGGACTGCAGCTGGTTCGCCGGAAACTGCTGAATGTCATGGCGGAGCTGGCTAAGTTTGCCGATCAGTATAAACATCAGCCGACGCTGGCATTTACCCACTTTCAGCCGGCCCAGCCGACGACGGTGGGTAAGCGGGCAACCTTATGGCTGCAGGAGTTGTATCTGGATCTGGAGGATCTGGAGCATGTTCTGGCCGCCATGAAGCTGTTAGGTTCCAAGGGAACAACCGGAACCCAGGCGAGCTTTCTGGAGCTGTTTGACGGAAATCATGAGCTGTGCCGCCGGGCGGATCAGATGATTGCCGAGAAGATGGGATTTACGGGCTGCTATCCGGTATCCGGACAGACCTATTCCCGGAAAATCGATGCCCGGGTCGTAAATGTCCTGGCCGGAATCGCGGTGAGTGCGCATAAGTTTTCCAATGATATCCGTTTACTTCAGCATTTAAAAGAAATAGAAGAGCCGTTTGAAAAGAATCAGATTGGTTCCTCCGCAATGGCTTATAAGCGCAATCCGATGCGCAGCGAGCGGATCGCTTCCCTGGCCAATTACGTGATGGCGGACGTGATGAATCCGCTGCTGGTAGCTTCGACGCAGTGGTTTGAGCGGACCCTGGATGATTCGGCCAACAAGCGTTTAAGTATTCCGGAAGGTTTTCTGGCGGTGGATGGAATTCTCGATTTGTACCTGAATGTCGTAGATGGACTGGTGGTTTATCCGAAGGTGATTGAGAAGCATTTCATGGCGGAGCTGCCGTTTATGGCAACGGAAAATATCATGATGGATGCCGTAAAAGCCGGTGGTGACCGTCAGGAGCTGCATGAGTTGATCCGTACGCTTTCGATGGAAGCCGGGAAGAATGTAAAAGAACAGGGACTTGACAATCATTTACTGGAATTGATTGCCGCCGAACCGGCGTTCGGATTGACATTGGCGGAATTGAACGCTACAATGGAACCATCCCGTTATGTTGGACGGGCGCCCAAGCAGGTTGAAGAATTTTTGACGGAAGTAATCAATCCGATTCTGGAGGCTAATCGGGAACTTCTCGGATTGACGGCAGATATTCAGGTATAATTCCCTGTGGACAGGCATAAATACTAGTAATAGAAGTGAGGTGTTTGCATGAAAAAACATGTAATAGCAGGAACGGTTCTGTCAATGAGTCTGTGCATGGGGCTGACAGCCTATGCCGGTGAATGGAGGCAGGATGAAGTCGGATACTGGTATGTGATGGACGATGGCAGCTACTGTACGAATGAATGGAAGGAACTGGATGGTGCCTGGTATCATTTTGATGATCAGGGCTATATGCGGACCGGCTGGTATGAAGAAGGTCAGGTGTGGTATTATCTGGAGCCCTCCACCGGTGCGATGCTCAGCAATACCGTCAGCGAGATTGACGGGGTCAGGTATCAGTTTGATGCTTCCGGTGTGGGAACGCGCGAGACCATCGTCGTTGGTACGGCACAGACCGAAGAGGCACAGACCGAAGAGGTACCGGCTGAAACGGTACAGGACGGCTGGAATGGCAATACCTATACCAGCGTGACATCCAATTACCAGATTACATTTCCGACCAATTATCAAGCCCAGGATGCGAATGCGCTGTCCCAGTTTTTTGGCACCGAGTTTGCCAACAGCGAATTCTACGTAATCAGAAATGACGGCTGGATTCAGGTGGCCGGCGCTTATTATGAGAATCCTTATGGTCTGACGGCAGCTGCGATGTGTGATGCGCTGCAGGAGAACTATAGCGGAGAAGACCCGTTGTCAGGCAGCGTTGTTGGCAGAGATCAGTTGGAAATCGGCGGATCAACCTATTACCGGATTCTGGTAGGGGTGCAGGATGTGCTGTATTGTGATGTTTATCTGAAGGAAGCAGATGGCCGGATCGTGATGATTATGGCAGTATATGAGCCGGACAGCCAGAATGAAGCGGATCAGATTCTCCGGACCCTTCAAAACGTACGCTGATAAATATTGATAAGCTGCGCTAATATAAAAACACAGGTAAATTAAAATTTATTTACTTGTGTTTTTGATTTTTTATTGATTTTATAACTTATATATTTTATACTGTTATCTGTTACAAGGACAGGAACGTGTTCTGTCCAGAATGAAAGTGTAATTCAGGAGGACAAATGAATGGTTAGAGCAATTGTAGGAGCCAACTGGGGTGATGAAGGAAAAGGGAAGATCACGGACATGCTGGCAAAGGAGTCTGATATCATCATCCGGTACCAGGGCGGCAGTAATGCAGGACATACGATTATCAACAACTATGGGAAATTTGCATTGCATCTGTTACCGTCCGGAGTATTCTATCAACATACGACAAGTATCATCGGCAACGGTGTGGCATTGAATATTCCATATCTGCTGCAGGAGATCAACAGCCTGACAGAAAAAGGAGTACCAGCTCCTAACATTCTGGTATCCGACAGGGCCCAGATTATGATGCCGTATCATATTTTGCTTGATACGTACGAAGAAGCCCGTCTGGCCGGGAAATCTTTTGGTTCCACCAAATCCGGAATTGCCCCCTTCTACTCAGACAAATATGCCAAAATCGGGTTCCAGGTCAGTGAATTATTTGACGATGGGATCTTGCAGGAAAAAGTCGAGCGTGTTTGCGAACTGAAAAATGTCATATTAGAGCATCTCTATCATCAACCCCTGCTTCATCCGGCAGAGCTTTTAGACACCTTACACGAATATCGGGATATGATCGCACCCTATGTATGTGATGTATCTGCTTACCTTTTTCGGGCCCTCAAAGAGGGGAAGAACATTCTGCTGGAAGGGCAGCTGGGATCATTAAAAGACCCGGATCACGGAATCTATCCAATGGTAACCTCCTCGTCTACTTTGGCTGCCTACGGCGCCATTGGCGCAGGAATTCCGCCATATGAAATCAAACAGATAACGGCGGTTGTAAAAGCTTATTCCAGCGCGGTTGGAGCCGGGGCCTTTGTCAGTGAGATTTTTGGTGAAGAAGCAGAAGAGCTGAGAAAACGCGGCGGTGACGGCGGTGAATACGGCGCCACGACTGGACGGCCAAGACGAATGGGCTGGTTTGATGCAGTGGCTTCCCATTACGGCTGCCGGATCCAGGGGGCAACAGAAGCAGCACTGACGGTTCTGGATGTGCTTGGTTATCTGGAGGAACTGCCGGTTTGTGTCGGATATCATATTGACGGAGAAGTGACCAGGGACTTTCCGGCGACCGTAAAGCTGAAAAAAGCCAAACCGGTGTATGTAACACTGCCGGGCTGGAAGTGCGATATCAGAGGAATCAGGAAGTATGAAGATCTGCCGGAGAATTGCCGGAAGTATATTGAGTTCATTGAGAAGGAACTGCAGGTGCCGATTACGATGGTATCCAATGGGCCGGGGCGGGACGAGATTATTTACCGTTGACATGCTCTGTCAGCAGACATTTAAAGAATGGGGGATTCCCCCATTCTTTGACGTTATCTTATATTTTCAGCTTTTGCTTCAGCAAATTCCGGGAATTGACGCCGAGCTTTGCAAAAACGCTTTTCAGCTGTGTTTTTACCGTGTTCACTGAAATATACAAGCGAGTGCTGATTTCTTTGTTGGAAAGGCCCTGTGCCGCAAGACACGCTATTTCGTATTCCCTTTCCGTCAGTGCGGTTTTGTTCACCAGGGAATTCTTCATCATCATGTGCTTCCCATGCTCCGCGGCTTTATAATACTGCTTGTAAAGCACCAGTATTCTGGCAATATCATCTGCATACAGGTTGCGTTCCTGCAGTTCTTCCAAAAGCGGCTTTATGTATTCACCGTTGACCACGAATGGCATATAGATATGATCCGGCATTGCCATGGAGAGCGCTTGCTCCAGTGCGGCTGTCGCGCTGTCCATTCTGGAAATCTGCGCACTGGCCGCCGCAATGTAAATATACGTATAAATCTGCGCCAGCAGATTCGGGTAAATGCGGGCCATGCTCAGAAATTCCTCCGCCCGGCCAAGCAGCTTTAAATACTCTGCGTTGGCTAATAAAACCTTGCCGTATACGATGTTAAGATAGGGGTGAGAGGGGAACAGGAGCTGCGTGTTTTGAAACTCGCCGTTTTTAATCCAGGGCTCCACCTGTTCACTCATCTGCAAAACACAATAGACATACGCACTGCAAAGATCGATCATGTGCAGGAGCATGTGCCACTGCTCATGAAAGATACTGTCACGCAGCTTTCGAAACAGCTTAAGCGCATCGTTAAACCGGCCTTTCATAAAGCTGATTTTTATGTTCAGGAACATTGTGCAAAGCATAATGTCGGATGCTTCCGCCGCCGCCTGATAGGCGCTGTGCATGGCGATTTCAGCATTTTGAAAATCGCCCATATAGTAAAAGTATTCGGCAATCATGATTTCCACGGCACCTTTTCCATGGTTGCCGGTAATCTGATAGTAATAAGGCATTATTTCCCGCATAATTTGCACATCTTTAAAAAGCTCACCGGATTTTCTGTAAAACAGATATAGCACCGATGGGGAGCCGAACGTCCAACTTGAGAGACTGTCGAGAATCCGGGAGGGTTCCTTTAAGAGTATGTATGCCTCCTTAAAGTGTTCGGCCATTTTTTCAATGTCATTGTATTCCACAATACCCAGGAGAAGGTTATATTCGCCAAGAAGCCTGTTTTTGTAGGTGGTGTCTTCGGCGTCAATGCTTCGATAAATGGTCATAAACAGTTCAACGTTTTTTTTGAAAAGAGAAATTTCACTAAATAAAAACATCTGGCGGGTATAAATAAGTACGGCGTATGGATGATTCGTTTTTTTGCTTAAGGGGCAATCTTCAAAATACTTGATCAGCAATTCTTTGTGCTCGCCGTTTATGCTTTGCCCCTTATCCAATTCCAGCGCCTCAAGCAAAGTGTCAAAATCTCCGCAGATGTAGGAATATTGCATGGATTGGAGATAGTCGCCAATTTGTATGTACCACCCGGCCGCTTTTTTATTAAGCTCCGTCCGAAAGGATTCACTCATTGAATTTAACTTATTTGCGAGGAAGTTTTTAAACGTGTTGTGAATATAATAGTTTTTTTCAATGGAATCGTACATGACAAAGGCGTTCCTGCCGGTGACGTTGTCGATTATTTCCGTTATGTTGGCATCCGGCATCATATAGCCTGCCTGCTTCTGCGTAAAGCTGTTGTAGATCGACATTGACAAAAGGAAATGCTTGATTTCATCCGGAAATGGATCATAGATCGCCTGCTCAACCAGATTGTAAATCGTGACCGGCGTTAACAGGTTCCCGCCGTCTTTTAAGTTGAGCATGAGAAGGTACAGCGCGCTGATCCAGCCTTCTGTCAATGTGTATAACTTATTTGCTTCGTTTGCGGTTAAGCGTATTCCGCAAGATTTATAATAATCAACGATTTCTTTTGGGCTAAACTCAAAGCTTTCCTTTTTAATGTGATACAAGTAACCCTTTAGCGACAGCTCTTCCTTATTAGAGAAATCAAAAAAACGGGAAATCAGCATAATATGCAGATTTGCGATTTCATTTACCGTTAGAAAGGTTATAAAGTCTGCTATCTCCTGCGCTTCCACAAGGTGAAAATTATCAATGACAATAATCGTTTGTTTGGGAAATGCGATATCTTTTATGAGCTTCAAGGCCGCGTGTAAGGAATCGTTGTCGTCGGGAAAACCAAGCTGTGCGAGGCTGTGCGCACGGTCATTGTCCAGTTCCTCGAAAAGACGGCAAAAGTCAATCCAAAAGGCGGCTTTTGAAGTGTTGTGTATGTTTTGCCAATACAAATTACCGTTCGATAAAATGATGTGTTCTTTGACAGCCGTCGTCTTACCGTAGCCCATCGGGGCTTCTATGATACTAAGTGGAAAGTCAAATGTTTTTTCTATAGCTTCGGTGATACGCTGAGGAAAGAAAAGGGTGCGTTCTTTACTGTTTGGCATCTGTCGCATATTCCGCCTCCCATTTTTTATTAAGTATAAGTAATTCACTGCCTTTTATTATAGCACATTTTTTCGCGGTTTATAAGTGGTTTATTACACAATTTAAAATAAGAGTTACGACAAATTCACCCGCTGTTATCACCCGCTATTTTCACCCGTCGGGTGAGGGGAAGCTTCCAAGGAAATGTTGTCGTCGGGAAACCGGGTTGTGCGGGGCTGTGTGCACGGTCATTGTCTGATTCCTCAAAAAAAAGGCGGCAAAAGTCAGCCTCAAAAGCGGCTTTTGGAATATTTTGTATGTATTTACAAAACAATTTGGCATTTGACTAAATGCTGTTTCTCTGACCGCCTTCGTCGTACTGCAGCCCATGTTACATAATTCAACATATAAGTTACAACAAGTTCACCCACTATTTTCACCCGTTTTTTTCACCCATCGGGTGATTGGAACCTTCGGGAATCCACGGTATAATAATAAAGTATAATAAATATAGTGGATTCCGTTTGGTTTTTCATGTTATTTAAGGGAGAGGAGACGAAATCATATGTTCCTCAAAGATAAGACCGTTACGGATAAAAGCACAATGATGCATATCTGTATTTTTTATCGAATGATCTCGTTGCTTGTGTCTACCATAGCTTATCTGTTTTTCAGCGATCACGGGGTGACACTGCTGCGGATCGGAGTTGCCTCTGGAATGGCCGCGGCAGGAGGAATTGGTATATTTCTGCACATATGCAATTTTAATGAAAATGAAACGGAAGGCAGCGGGACAGTTTGGCAAACGATACCTACCTATATTGAAAACATCGCTTATGGTCTGTTTTTGATGTTGTCGGGAGGCTTATCCAGTCCGTATCTCTGGTATTTTATCAGTGTCTTCACCATGATGATGGCGAATGAGCGCTTCTTGAAACGGTGGCAGTTCGGTACGTTGCTCTCGTTGCTTTGGTGCTTATTGTGTGCCCTGCTGGGCGGATGGTATGGCTCTGGGAATGCTATGCAACATCCTTATATCAATAGCGTGATTGGATTTCTGATGGTCATAGGGGGTTTTTATATACTATTTATATATATCGTTGCATTAGACCAAAGTCAGATGGAACTGGAGCGCTCCAATGAGCTTTTGCGTCAGCAGACACAACGCAGTGAACAAGCTTTGCAGCACACACTGGATATCTACAACACCTTGCAGCTGTTCGGCATCACCGAGCCGGGCAAAGTGATGGAGGAAATCACCGGGCTGCTGCGCCGCACTGTGGCTCACCAGGGATGTCTGCTGGTAAAAACAGGACCGATGCGGCAGGTTGAAAGGGCGTACAACAGTGGTCTGCCGTCCGCTCACGAAGATTATCTGCTGGAACACTTTGAGGAATTGGCAGTTTCGTCAGACACCGAAACAGAGTATGCTATCATAGATGTTATGGAAAGTATGTATCGCCTGATCCCCATCAGCGGTCCTTATGGCGTGACCGGTATCATGGTGGCCCCAACCGGTGAAAATGACACGGGGAATTTCGAAGTGGAAGTACATCAACGGTTTTACCTCTATCTTGCCGGGGTGCTGCTGCAAAATCTGGACATGCAGGAGATGGTGGAAGATTCTATCGTCAGCGAGGAGCAAGCCCGTATTGTCAATGAAATTCATGACACGGTGATTCAAAAGCTGTTTGTCGTAGCATGCAATCTCCGGCTATTGGAAACACAGTCAGAACAATGCAGCCCGGAAGAGCTGACAACCCAGCTTCGGCAAATTAAACAGGTGGTCGAATCCACTATGACCGAACTTCGGGAGGCAATTTGCGGTGTGCGGTGGGAGGCGGACGGTAAAGCTTCTCTCGTTCATAAGCTGACAGCTTTTCTCAAGGAGATCGAACTGCTGAGCGGTACGAATATCTGCCTGCAGTTTAAAGACGACGGGGAATTTATGAGCATTAGTCAAAAAACAGCGATCTACCGCATTGTATGCGAAGCAGTATCCAATGCTGTGCGGCATGGAAAAGCGAAAGACGTACAGGTGGCGGCGGGCATATCTGGAGAGAACTGGAACATAGAAATTGCCGACAACGGCACCGGATTTGCTCAGGGCCATGTCTCACAACAGGGGCATGGGCTGAAAAACATGTACCGAATGGCCAATCGCCTGAAAGGGCACTTAACGGTGGACTCTAAGATGGGAACCGGTACTTGCGTGAAGTGCCGCTTTCCCCGATAAAATATGCAAAAGACAGGAGGTTTGAACATGATTCTGGTATTAGATGATCATCCCCTTGTGCAGCAGGGAATCCGTACTTTGCTCAAGGCATATAACGCCGATGAAGAAATTGTGTGCGCCGGCACACTAAGCGAATCATTAAGCTTGATGGAAAACAACGATATACATATGGCTTTTGTAGATATTAATCTGGGCAGAGAGAACGGGTTGGATTTATTGGCCTGGGCCAAAGAAAATGAATTGCCCACAAAAATGTTTATTATCACATCTTCCTCTCGCCAGAGCGACTTCTACCGTGCCCGAAAATTGGGCGCAGACGCCTATGTACTAAAAGATGCTTTTATCGACGAAATTATGTATGGCCTGAAAGTGGTGGAACGAGGCGGTAAGTTTTATTCTGCCGCCCTGATTGACCAAATGAGCGAAAGTCTGGATGAAAAAGAAACTTTTACCGCTCTGACCAGAAGAGAAACCGAGGTTTTCCTTCTGCTGGGTGAAGGTGATACCAATGCAGAAATCAGTAAAAAGCTGTATATTTCCGAGGGAACAACGAAAAAACATATTAGCAGCATTTTGAGTAAGCTGCATCTGCAAAACCGGGTAGAGGCGGCATTGCTGGCCAGCAGACATGGCAGCAGTTCACACTGAAAGGAGGCATCTATATGCGAAGAATGTATGCATACAGCAGGCGGATTTATGGTATCGCGGTTCTGCTGACGATTGTCCTGTGCACCATCGGCGTGGGCTACGCAAAATGGACAAGTGTACTGGTAACCAAAGCAGAAATGACCACAGGAACCTTAAACATGGTATTCGATCATCAGGGCGAATTTTCGGTAAGCATGGTGGAGCTGGACGGCACACGAGCTGAAATACTGGCCTGGGGAGACGATGTAACATGGCACACAGACATGATGGAAGGTACCGAAAAAAACGCCGGTCTGACGGTATCCGGCAGCCTGTTGATGGAGCCGCTGATCCAGGGGGACAACATGCTGCTGCTGAAATATGATATTTGTCCGGCCGAGGACAGCACCGTTCAGTGGATCCATCCGCGCGAAGTGGATTTCAGTAAACCGGATCCTGAAACGGTCACCTTCCAGCCGGAAGAATATGTGCTGGTAGTAGACGGGGAAGAATACGACCTTCCTTCGGAGCTGATGGAATACGCGCCGGTCCTGGAGTGGGAGAGCTATTCCGCCCTGGAACAGACGGATACAACCATAACCGGTTCCACGTATTTACGGCTCACAAAGGAAAGCATCGCGACCCTCACACTGCTGGAGGAAGTTACTTTAGATGTGGAAGATCTGCCCGCCGAAATACTTGCGGCCATTGAACCTGACCCGGAAACCGGTGAAGGCGATCTCACCGTAAACATTCAGGTGAACTATTCGTTCCACCTGCCCACCTTGCTTGAGCAGGCACATTGAGCAGAGAAAGAAGGCGATCATTTTGAACAGAAAAAAATGGAGTATATGCGTGTTGGTGATGGCTCTGATGCTGGGAAGCAAATCAGTGTATGCCTATTGGGTGGATGAGGTAAGTTCGGATTGGACGGTCACCATGACACGAGAAGTGACATTAAAAGTGACTGGCTTTTCGATCGAGTCCGACGACGAGATCCTCGATGAAGAGATGGATCTGGAGAATGACACGGTTGACGATCGCAATCCTCCTGATAGCGACTCTCATGAGGAGCCATTTGAAGAGCCGTTTGAAGAGCCGGACATCCAGCCGGACGATGATTCAACAGAACAGTGAGGCGTAGATGAAAATGAATTATATGCGCCGAGCAAAGATAATGGGGACTCTTCTGCTGGTGAGCTGGCTGCTTTCCCAGCTTCCCGCCGCAAATAAAAATGCCGCAAACATCCTTTGGTGCGGGTTGAGTCTTGTTGTCATCAGACTGCTGCCACAGCCCCACCTGCCAGGGGCGCTGCAGCTTCGAGAACAGGTAACCGGTTTTGCCATGGCTTGCGGAGTATTTTCGCTGGCGATTCGCTTTTGTGTCGGAGTCCTGCTGCAAGAAATGGCCGGCAGCCCCTACGACCTGTCCCCCCGGGGGATTGTGCTGAATTTGTGGAACCTGTTTCCTTTTCTTGTGGCCTGTGAGGTATTGCGCGCCTATATGATCGGTGCCGCTTACAATGAAACCCGGCGGTGGCGGCTCTGGGCGGCGGGGCTGTCGCTGGTTTTAGGCCTGATGCAGCTCAATCTATTCAGGATTTACTCGTTGAAAGACGCCGAGCAATACTTCGTCTATGCCGCCAAGGTCGTACTTCCCGTTATTGCCCAAAGCTATTTGCTCACTGCTTTGGTAACTGGCGGTGGTGTCCGCAGTGCAGTGCTGTACGCAGGGCTGACCGGCGGCTTTTTGTATGTGTTCCCCTTTCTGCCCGACCTGCCCTGGCTGGCGGAAAGCGCTGTGGGCATTGCCTTTCCGGTAATGGCGGCATTGTATATCGGCGGGAAGAACCAACGACTGGCAGCTGCCACGCAGGAAACAAACCAGGAGTCCGTAGTCGGCTCCGGTATTTTAATGGTATTTTCCGTGGCTTTTATGTGGTTTGTAGTAGGGGTTTTTCCGGTTTATCCTTCGGTGGTGCTGACCGGCAGCATGGAGCCCGGCATTATGCCGGGAGATGTGGTGCTTATTGAAAAATTTAAAAGTGAGCAGGAGATTTATGAACTCGCTGCCACGGACATCATCAACTTCCAGCGGGGAGATATTGTGATTACTCACCGGATTATGGAAGTGCTATACGATCAGGATGGAAATATTTCCTTCCGGACAAAAGGAGATAATAATAATACTGTGGACGTTCAAACTGTTTCACCCAACGATGTTAGAGGTATCGTGCGAAAAACAATTCCCAGGGCGGGACTTCCCGTCTTCTGGATGAGAAGCAAAACCCCCTTGCCGGAAGGAGTAGTGGATGTTGAAGACGAAAAAAAAGGATAAATACATACTGCGCACCAGCGTGCGCTGGTGCTGCTTTGGGTTGTCAGGACTGCTGGTGGCCGCCGCCGCTTATTTTGCTTATCGGACAATGACCCCGCAAACACAAACGGTCGAAAGCACACTATACAGCTGCCATGTGTCCGCGGACGGCAGTTATACGGTAGTTTTGCTTGCCAATGATTTATATGCTGAAGCAGCGCTGGAGGAAGGGCGGCTCTATTCCAGCAGCCTGGTCGACCGTCTGCAAGTGGTGTTTGAAGCGGAATACGTGGGCAGCAAAGCCGCACAGGTGACCGGCAGCTATACGGTTGATGCGGTGGTATCAGGTGTTCAGAACGGGAGCCTGATTTATGAACGTTATTTTCCGTTGGTGCCCCTGACAACCGTAACGGGGGATACGAACGTATCCATTTCGCGTCCGGTACCGGTGACCCTGAAGTCCTATCTGGAGTTTTCCGAAACGGCCGCACAGATATTGGGTGCCCGGCCCCAGCAAGAGCTGGCGCTGTTGTTTTCGGGAACCTTTGTGACGGAGACAGATGCGGGCAGCGTGGAGGCCCCATTCTTCTACACGATGACCGTTCCCCTTACCAGCGGATTGTTCTTGATCAACAAACAGGAAGCCTACATCTATAAGGACAGTATTATAAAAACAGATGTGCTGTCGGTTCCAGTCAACCAAAACCAGCTTATTCCATGGGCAATTTGTGCTTTTTTGGGGCTGCTGCTGACTGTGATAACAGGGGTGTT
>Ga0154002_1000114_pt1 | contig 19243 bp, 23 predicted proteins | sample TSNY086MetaG_FD_102276 | JGI IMG/M metagenome (GOLD analysis project Ga0154002, IMG submission 102276) | Attine ant fungus gardens microbial communities from New York, USA - TSNY086 MetaG | ecosystem: Host-associated > Fungi > Mycelium > Unclassified | place: USA: New York, Robert Cushman Murphy... | reverse complement strand
TTACTTCGATAGAGGTCTTGATACAGGCAATAAATAGTCTGGACAATCAGACTCGCTAAAGCAAAAACATGTTTTGAGAGGGACGAGCAACAAACTTGAATAGAGCAGCAAACTCTGCGGATTCGTCCTGTTTTCCAGTTCACCTATTCATTTTTAGTCCAAGTACTTCAGCTGAGGACCGGACGCACTTTGGTTTCTAGCAGCTCTCCTACTTCCTTCCCCTTTTGCTCTACTTCTCTCAGCCACTCTTTGTCAATGCATTCCGTCCATTTTCTCCCAAGCCTCGAGTAAGAGAGGTCCACGCCTGCTTGGGCTATCCCATATACTGCTTTAGGCGGTGGCACCCACAGATTGTCCCTGTGCTCGACTGGGACCCAAAACAGTGGCTCATCATCCCGACCCATTACCCATCCATCTGTCATGCCTTGCAGCATAAGCTCATATCCATGAGCAGAATGCCAGTGCTCATCCGTGAGATCTGCTATATCCCATATTCTCAAGCCAAAGTCAGGGAAATAACACGCCAGTTTGGTTGTATCTTGTATGAACGCCATATGGTATGCTGGACCCAAAATCTGAGCGTACAGATGGCCAGTATAGATGTCAAAGAGACGTATTGTGCTTCCGGAGCGATGCCAAAGAGCAATGAATCTGTCGCCAGGAGAATGTTGAATCAGAGTAGGTGAGAGGGCCATTGCATCCACCCGAGACGTTCGAAACTTGCCAACGAGTTGGCCAGTTCGTGTGTCCCAGGCTCGGACATGAGAGTCATTGCGAGACCAGCATGCAAAGATGTTTCCGTCGGGTGAGTACTTAGGCCAGTGAATGTATTCTTGATCATTAGAGTCGACAGGACAAAACTGGGCAGTGTCATTCCATGAATAACATTTGGCGGAGGGAAGTAAAGACACGATGACCACAGTTAAGCCATCGGGTGCCAGGACTGGATACAAAGATTCTTCGGACTTGATGGCTAAAGAATACGTACATTCAAAACCTGCAGGATCCTGCCGATGCCAAACTTGCAGTAATGCTGAGTCATTATATAAGGCGCAAATAACCAGGTCGCTGCATGTTTGGAAGGCAACCTGCCAAATCTGGACATCTTTTCTCGGCCAGGGGTTGAATGAGACACGATTATCCGGGTGCTTTATGTCACATACAGTGATGAGAGATCTAGACCAAAACACCGCCTGATCTTCATCAGGGGAAAATGCAATCTCCATGCTATCGTCAATATCCGTGCGTGCTACGACTTCCCCAGTAGTTGTATCCAGAAATTCCATAGTGTGAGATCGCTTTAATTGTGTAGCCACTGTCTTTCCAGGAGAATCCAATAAACTGTGGCATATCAGCATCATCTCGAGTGTTCATAGTGTTAGCCTGATTCATTGCCAAATTCTCCAGGTCCAGGTCCCACATCTTCACACTTCCATCTTCACATCCGACTAAAAGCCTGTGGCCATCGTGTGATGGATAAGTACTACATATAGGTGAAGTAGTTGGAGGATTCGTCTCCCAGATCAGTTTTGAGCCGGTCGTGGAGATGTCCCATATCTCGACTGTGACATCTTGTTTGATAAAAACATAATTGGTGAGGGGTGAATGAATAACATGTGATACATGACCGAAATCCCAGCTGAAGGATACCATTTCTTGTGTGTTCAATCTCCAAAGGTAGACAGCTTCTCCCCAAAATGCGGCCATCAAGGAGTCACTGGTTGGAGAAAATCGGAGTGATGGTAGATTATTTCCAAGAGGATATAGGAATTGTCGGGGGTCCTTGTTATCTTCCAGATTCCATAGTTCAATAACATGCTCAGAAATCCTTTCTACAGCCAGAAAACACTCATCAGGAGAAAATCGGGTGACGGCGACATCATTCACCTCGAACAACTTGTTGCAGATCAGGGCGCCATTGCTAGCGTCCTATAACTTGACCGCGATCCTAATTTGATCTCCACCTTCGTCTTCAGAGTCACCCCAGAAAGTTCTCCGAATCACCTTTCCGTCTTCACCTACCCAATGCGTTGATGCAATTCTTCTGTTATGACGAATGAAGACAAAATCCGAGCCCTTGATCCAAAACTGCTCCTTGCCGGTCATAATGTCCAAGACTGTTGCATAAGATTCGAGTTCGAGTAGAAGATATTTCCCATCAGGACTGAAGCGGGCATTATTTACAGGCCCATTATAAGGCAGCTTAAATGGGCCCGAAATACAGTGACCTGTTTCAGAGTCACAGACACACAGAATTCCGAATGATATGGAAGCAAAGGTGCTTTCGTCAGGTGAAAAGACCATGTGGCGCACACGATCCTTGTGATGTTCTGCAGAGAATACCACCATTGGCCATTGACTAGGCTTTCCTTCAGCAAGCACAATATTGTTGGGAAGCCTCGAACGGAACTTTTTGGCAACAAGAGATTGATCGGGTGCAAACGAGAGGGCAGAGATATAGACGTGGGGGGCATATCGAGAGATCGGGACGATGAATGCAGAAATGAATCGGAGGGCATCACGTATGAACAATGTCAGATCAGGGTTGAGTGTCTGATCAGCCAGTATATCAGAGATGTATTACAGAAAATAAAGCACAGACGCACCTTCCAAGCTAAAGTCCTTTTCAGGATCAATGCCACTTCATACACCTTTCCCAATAGACTCATCACCTCCATCCAGAACAGTAGTTTCTCGTACATCAAGAATTTGATGGTTTCCATCAATGTTTTGTCAGGTGGAATGTGAACAAGATGATCCGCCCAATATTGACATGAATATGAGACAAAAGAGGGAATAGCGGTTTTGGCAGTAGCCTCAAAATCCAAATTGTTTACAATAGGAGATTTCAAGCTGCACATATTGAAGTGGAGCTTAGACGATGCCAGGGTTCTTAAACATAACACAGTGAGCTGGCGTTCATGATAGACTCGATCCTGAATATCCGAAAGCTCGGAGTGTTGTTGTGGAAAAGACGGTGATAAGAGAAAGTCTTCAAAAGACTGATGGTGGAAACGAAGGACAGGACCAGAATCAACAACTGACATGAGTCCTGTCCTAATGAGTCCTAAATTGTCCGCATCTGAACCAGGAATCTTTACTTCAGGAAGCATGATAAGTGCATTGTCATCAAGTGGTTCCTTGGCAAAAATCATAGCACCCATAACGGAGATGACAGCCCTGATCTCTTCCCCTTTGAGATCATGTCCGAATGATGCTTCGACTATCGCTGAGTACAGGGAATGCAAGCTTGTCAACCCCTTCCCATCATCCTTTTCAAGTATGGCCAACCGTCCTTCGGGATTGCGTTCAAGGAAACTGGCAACAGTTGTTGCCCAAATGAAGACCCCAGCAGCACGAGGGACCAGGTAATCGAGTGCCTTTTCAATCAATGCACCTTTCATTCCCATATGCTCGAGGCGTGACTTGAGGAATATACGGATGTCTTCAGAAGCACTATCTCCCAGTTTGACATCGCTGCCGGAGGGGATATCGACATGGACACAGATAGACTCCGGAAATATTTCGGTGATGCGGTCCTCTTGCCGGCTGGTAATGACCAACTTGAACCTTTTCAAGTAATCTACCTCCGACCAACGTTGAAGCGTACGTAACAGAGCCCTATAATCATTCTGCTCCAAGAAGTCGCGCTGAAGGCCACCACATTCGTCCAGCGCATCTATCACAATCACTGGAAGTTCCTCAAGTGGAACATTATTCAGTATGGATAATGGTGTCTCGATGAGCAATTTGAAAAGCCGATCAACATCTGATGAAATAAGCTCCCTGCTGCCTTGGGCTAAGTGTTTTCGAAGAGAGGGATACAGGTGGGCAAGACTACACGAGACGGTACGCCATAGGGCATCTGTAGTGATGGTCGTGGATCGTATCCTGTCGAACCGGAACCATATTACATGTCGATGCTGTTCCTGCAGCCGAATGGCAATGCTAGCTGCCAAGGCTGATTTTCCAACACCAGGAAATCCTTTTATCCAAATCATATTGAGGCCATCGATATTCTTGACCTCCCTTTCAATCTTGGTCAAAATGTCGTTACGCGTGCCTTCCATGCATGGATCGCGGAGAGGGAGCCTATTCTCCCCGAGGGCGCTCACTAGATCATCCAGTTCCTTCTTGTCGGTGGCCGTCTCTGCTTTTTTTACCATGATGGCTGATACAAACCACGAATCAGTTAGGTTGGACAATGAATATCATGCACGAAGACTAGACCTTGCTCTGCTCGGATCTCTATTAGAAGATCTTGGCCAAAATTTCCTGTAAAAGTATCTAGTTTCTTCTGTAATTCAATTGCTTTGTCCTTATGAGGGACAACAAGGATGTGTTTGGCTGTTATTAACAACTCAGTCATAAATCCATCTTAACCAGCTGAATACCCACCTGGCCAGCTTTCGAGCCACTGCTCGATAAAGTTCACCACTTCTTCCATTAATCCAGGAAATTTACCAATGATAAGATGCAGTTCATCTGATTTTGGAATGTACTTGAGCCTGTCCAGCTGGCCAGCTAGGATACTAATGCTCTTTGTGAGGTCTTGCATTGCCCCATGAGATTCTTTTTGAGCTTCAAAATGCTACAAAATCAATCAATCATATTGTTTGGATAGAGTGAAAAAGTGACATCAATACAATTCACCAATGTTTGAGCTGCAGAATTGAGCTATTTCTAAATCAGATGATGCATACACATGCCAAGCAATAACTTCTTACCCCAGTGATGACCTTGCCGAACTCGATAAGCATCCCAGCACCAGTGTTTGCATGACCAAGGCGGCTCAAAAGTGGTTTGAAGGATCTCAAGCTTTCTGCTGTACTCTTGATTTGTGCATCTAGGGCACATAAATCACTGTCATAGGCCTAAAATTACATTTGAAGAGGGAATCTACAACTGACAGTCATAAGATGCATACCTCGGCGACGATCCAAAATTGTAACCCTGAAATGGGATTAGTGAACTCCGTCTTGAAGTTTGCTGAGGTACCCTGAATAAATGGGAAATGAACGAGGCAAAGATCAACTCACAACTGGTTTCTTGCTGTGCTTCGGAAACCAGGTGTTCCCATAAGTCATTGAATTTGACACTAACTTTACACGGTAAATTGCCCTGTGAGATGTGCTTGGACCTGAAGATTTTCGGCTGTCGGAAATACTCGTGTATTTCAATATTTAAGCTACTCCCTTCCTGGAATCTCCTGCACCACATGAATATGTAGGACTGCACAGGCTCAGGCTCCACTTACAATCCGCTTTGGGTTAGCTTCAAATGCTGCTTGATCCTGATACTGTTATCGAGTTTTTTTCTGAGACTTTGAAGGGAACTATCTGCCTTGTCAGAATATTTGACAATGAGGGGTCGTTGTAATTCATCCTTGAGCTCTCCAATGAATTCTGGGAGGAAATGCAATGAGATCACTGATTGATGGAGCCAATGGGACACTCACCAAGGACTCGGATGACTCGTAGCATAGTAGCGTTTTCCATTGTTTCAACTTTTGGATAGAGTGGATAGGAAGAGATATTATGAGTGTAGAGCGTATAGCAGATGGACAAGAACAAGACACCGGCGCTCCTGCCTCGCGAATGGGAATTTGATCATCAGCATCTAGACATATCAACACACGGCTCGGCCGCCTCCTGATGTTCTGACATACTCAATTCAAATTCCTGTCCGTGAGTACTGTGAAATGTAAATACTCGTATCAGTCTCCATATAAACCGTAAGTGGGAGATTTGTAGCTGCTAGATTGGCGCAGAAAAGAAGGGTAGCAGGTATGATGGTAAAGAATAACAATTCATTTTGACGCATCAAACTTGCCAAACCTCGCTGGATCGCGACCACATGACCGAAAAGTGACCACATCTGAGCTCATCTAGAATAGGAGCGAAGATAAGAAGACCTGTACCAGGTGTCCCATCCGAGTATTGTGCCGAAACACATAATTTATTGATCTACTTCAACCAAGATATGGCCAGCAGTGTACAGACAGAAAAGCCAATGATCATATACAGACACAACGCAAGAATTAACGGACTCATCAGGCAAGGTTTAGAAGAGGAGCAGATGGCGAGGGACTTGTCAAAGGGAGGGGTACATCACTGGAAGGTGAAGTGAAGTCTGTGGAGCAGGTCTACTTCCATCGATAAGGTTTCAACTCATTTCCTGTTCTTTTTTGTCTACATTGAGTCGAACCATTAGGAAGTATTCAATTAACCATTTCTTGATTTTTTGATCGACATCAAGTTTAGTTTGGGCTTTTGTGAGGAGTGTGTTGTCACAAATCACAGAAGGGAGTAGAGAATGATGATGCTGATGAGTTGAGTTGAGCTGTATAGTATATGAGTGGATTTGTTGATGAAAAGGATAAGAGGGCATACATAGCTCCGTTTTTAGCGCTTCCTTGGAGGCCTCCTTGAGGAAGATGTCAGCGGTGAGGGACAAATGAGCTGGCGTGTTGAGCATAGCTGAGCGGATGGTGTGAGAAAAGGGAAGAAGCTTCAAAGACCAACTCAACTTGTTGTTGCGGTCAATATCGGTACGAGGACGTCGACTCCAGCGGGTGCGAGCATCGGCTATGTCTCCAAGCATGGTCACTATCTTGATGTAACCTTCTTTCCTAACTGGTTGCAGGGCATCACGAGCGTCTGCTGAGAAGTCTAGGCCTGTGTGAACAGTGCAGTTGTTTTCCTATTCGGAACTTTGTTTGTGGGGAGATATAGGACTCAGAGAGAGGGTAAAGAATTGGAGAGCTTTTATATTGGTGAGGCCATGGAGAGAGACGAGACAGGCCTGAGTGGAGCTACGTGTTGGAGGCTTTGTGATGCCAAGAATTCATGCGGCTGTGCTGCAATCTGTGAGAGCTAGGGCAGCGTTTTGGAGTGGCAGGGAGAGGGAGACGACGAAGGAAAGGGCACTGGAGTGGTTGACGAGGTCAATGAGGGCATCGTTACTGGCAGGGACTGTGACGTGGGGAGCAAGATGGCTGGTGGTCGCACAGTGGGCAGATGAGACGAGGTAGAGGGTGAGAAGATACTGAGACCGCTCATTCCTACGCACACTGTCAGATCAAGTTGTGCACAGAAAGAGAGGTGAGGGGCTTCAGCTCACTCCAAGTCAAGGGACGGCAGCCGATCAAGGAACTCCTGATCTTGTTGCCTTAGTTGAAAGACTCGCTTGCTTGTTACCTCTCTCGCGTCGTCGTTCGTCAAGATCGGTCCGATGAGAAGGAGCGCTGCAGAAAAATAGATGGAATGATAGCACAGCATCCTATTGGACGATCTATTGGACGATCTGCTATACTTTTGACAGGTCGTCTGGGTTATCATCGTCCCTCATATCACACGTCGCTTCTGATCCTCTTGTCAAATGGCCATGCTAGCTGCCAAGGCCGATTTTCCAACACCAGGAGATCCCCTTACCCAAATCAGATTGGGACCATCGACATTCTTTATCTCGTTTTCAGTCTCTTGTAAGATGGCGGTGCGGGTGCCTTCCATACATGGTTTGCGTAGGGGGAGCCTAACTGAACCAAGGAAGAATGTGAAACTATTGATGATAGCCATCATTGTACCTGTGGAGCAGAATGATCGTCATTGCACTCACAGAGCAAGGTGTAAATGTTGGCAATGGTCATCATCACGTTTACAAGGAAAAAAATGCAAGAGTGTCGATGTTGCGTTCCCGAGGCAGAGTATAAGACCGGTGACTATGGCCACCGCCGTGGTCTTAAGATGATGTAGGAGGGCGTTGATGAGGCCTATTGTCATCATGGTGCTCTTGAGATAGAGTACAAGAACATTGATGTTGCCGTTGTGAAGACCATTCCCGGTGTGGAAAGCGAGGGCCTGAACGACATCAGCGGACTTGAGCACGATCGATCCCGTCCTCTAACAGGCATTCCCAAGGATGAGCAGCGATGAGAAGAGTATTCTGATGGATAAAAGAGGTGACCTGATAAGCGTCTTAGAGGACTATCAGTGGAGAGAATCATTGTGGCAGTCGTACTGAGACAGGTGGAAATAAGTTGGAAGAGTATCAGTTAGAGTAGGTGCAGTTGACGGAATCATGATAGAAGTAGGCCTGTTTTGACCCAAACTGTAGTTCGAGTTGTAGCGACGGTGTGGGTAAAGACGATTTAGTAATCGATACTACCTACCTAGACTCCTCAACACAACTGAGTTTGAGTGGATCGAGGTTTTCTGCATCCGTCTACAGCAGTATGGACGATGTGTGTTGATACTGTGGACGGAGGCATGGCATCCTGACTGTAAATAATAATCAGCTTAAATTACAGGGAATGTCGGTTGATGGGCTCACTTAGCAAAGTGCTATGCTCCAATAACACTTGCGCAGCTCATTCTCAAAATATCTCTTGCAACACCCGTCACCTCCGCATCGAGTTGAAAAATTCGTACTCGAAAGTCGTTATCCTCTCATCGAATATCATCTTCTGCAAGAATGCCATCAACACAATTTGGCTGGCACACTTTCCAGGACTGCCCTGTTTCAGCGTTGGGACAATATTGGCTCAGGGCAAGGCGGTAGATATTGCTAGACCAGTTTTCAATTCCGGCAGATCGTTGCATGCGCTGTTCGTAGCTCTCTCTCGGAAAATCAACGAAGACGAGAGAGAGATAGAGAACAACTTCGCAAGCAACACAGCTAATCGTGTTCGTATCGATAAGACCGATGGTGACAAGATCCTGCAAGCAATGACCAACATTGCGTTCACCTATGTACATGAATAACATCGTCAGGTCCTTGGTTTTGTAAATCCCATTTGCATGAGCCATTTCCTTGAACAGAGGTGGATAGTTGACCTCAACAGGGCTTATTCATGGTAAATGTCGAGATCCAGAATAGGACTAGCAAGGGAGCGTTGGTTTGAGCGATATAAAACCAAGCATGAATACATACGTTTCTTTTGATTAGTAACTTTGACAGGTATAGCAAACCTGGCCAGACTGTCGCTAAATAGTGAATGAGCCTTTACCCAGTCAAGCAGGCGACAGTTCCTCCTATACGGCTATGGATGTTGCATGGAATATACCAATCGAAATTGCTTGCACCAGTGATAGTTGAACCAGGGGCTGTGGTGAAAACACCAAGGCAGTGCTGGTTGACCATTTGGAAGGGGAATCAGGCACTATTTCCAGCGAGATTCCAACCGTCGTAATTGTCGGTATTGCCGTCGAATCCCGCTGCAGCAGGGGCCTAAAAGTTGGTGAAGTTATAACTATAGCCGCAGATAACAACAGACATACTCAAAACACTATCCCACAAGTCGGGGACCTTGTTGCGGGTGTCCCAGCATAGCCTCAGTGAAGGCAAAAGTCAAGAATCCGACGCCTGCCATTGGGATGAGGATAAGATTGAGAAGGCCCATATTCTCTCGCTATGCACGCCGCTACTCTGAATTGCAGAGACCTAAAGCGAGAGGATCGTCAAGATGGAATGACAGATAACAACGGCATCATAACCCACCACATTGACGCATGAGAAAAGTCGGAACCCAGATCATAATCATGTGGCAGTAGATCATCCACAGGCTACTGGGGCCAGGGCCCTTCCGTCTGGCAAAGGCTGCTGACTGATGGGTACTGATTATTGTGCCTTCTTCCGTCTGAAGCTCCCAGGTTTGAAGAGTGCAAGGCTTTATTCATCCACATCCTCATGGCTAAGGAGTGACTGTCCCCATCAGAGGGTGTCCTGCTGCGGGAAGTTTCCCGTTGCTGTACGCATTGAAAAAAAATCAATAAAATGAACCTGAGTAGACACTGAGCTCCAGGAGGGTTTTAATACTGAGCCGTCGGTTCTCGGATTTATCCCACAAAGATATTTTTTTGCTGATGTGGGTCATCACTCATTGGGTCGTTGACCCGATCTTTTTCAGAGTAGACAATGTATCGATTATATACATCAGGATGAGGAGAAAACAAACGACTAGGTAATGTATCGAGGAGAGTGAAAAGAAACAACTAGGTAATGTATCGAGGAGAGTGAAAAGAAACAACTAGGTAATGTATCGAATTGAGGAGATGGAAAATGACTAGGGAAATTGAGGAGGATGAGAAAAAGACTAGGCAGTATATCGAATTGAGGAGATTGACAAGAAGTGACCAAGCAGTATATCGAGTTGAGAGGATGGAAAATGATTAGGTAATGTATCGAATTGAGGAGAATGAAAAAATGGCTAGGCAGTGCATCGGATCGGATGGGATCAAGGAGAATGAAAAAAATGGAGAAAAATAATCAGTAAACAGAATGGCACCCTACAATTTACCCTACAAATAAATGAAAAAAAGATTAAAATGCATTCAAACCCAACAAACAAGAACCAGAACCTCTCAACACAATCCAACACCCATATACTCTCAAAGAACAATACAAGACACACAAGAGCCCGCTGCTCAATACCCCGAAGGAGAGCAAGGTACGGTCAGGGTTCAAGTACGTCCCAAGAGAGTATGACGGGCTACATGGAGTGGAGTCGTCTGTCCGTCGTCAAAGGTATGAAAGCAGGTCGAAAAAGAATGGAAACAGGTTGAGAAACAACAGGGTGCCTTCTGTAAAAGAGAATGATCCTATACCGAAGGAAAAGCACTGCCTCGAGCCACTGAAAAAAATTAACACGAAAGATGATAAGGAAAATGATGAATATCAGTGCCAATCGTATTTCGCGCCAATCAGATCTCAGCCAGGGGATCAATTTGCCAACAATCAATGCAACAGAGCCTACAAAAGCTCTGGTATGCAGGTGGGTAACGATGCAATCCAGGGGGGGTCATGACGACGAGAAATAGGCCATCGAAGGACGCCGCAGACGATGATCCTTTATGAATTAAGATGTGATGAAAAGCATCGCTGAGACTAAGTTGCATCCATCCATCTTGTTTGATAATGAGACGGTCACTGCTTCATACGATTTCGTTGCGGAAGTTTCTTTATTGGACGACCTTTCTTATCCACTAGACGACCGTGTCTATCCCGCTGCTGCGGAGGTGCAGTTCCAATGGTGAAAACCACTGGGGTAAATGCAGGAGGCGCAGAAGATGTGTTTGGAGCAGGAGTGTTGAAAGGTGAGCTGAATGCGGATGGGTTGAACTGATTGGGAGTTGACTGATTGAATTGATTGGGAGTTGACTGATTGAATTGATTGGGTGTCGACTGATTGAATCGATTGGGTGTCGACTGGTTGAACTGATTGGACTGGTTGAACTGATTGAACTGATTGGGCTGATTGAACTGATCGATTAGATGAATTGGACTGATTGAACAAAGTAGGACTGACCTGATTAAACTGGTTGGGATTGACCTGATTGAACGAATTGGAATGTGACTGATTGAATTGGTTGGAATTAGACTGATTGAATTCCGTAGGATTGGACTGATTGGGATTGAACTGGTTAAATTGATTGGCATTAGGATTGGATTGATTAGCGCCTGCTTCCAACGGTACCCCCGACGGAAACGAGCTGGGACCGGCAAAAACAGGAGGGGGAATAGGAGTGGGTTCGTTCCAACTTGGGCCCGAGCCAAAGAACCCTGGTGCTGCCAAAGTGTTGCTACATCCAGGCCCACCAGAATGCTGTCCTAAACCACCCGGCGTGGATCCGTGAAAGCTTTCTGCGCTCTGGGACAATTGACCAAATGACTGGCCAAAGGGCTGCGATCCGATGACCGGTGGATTACCGACGTTGAAACCACTGGAAGTAGATGTATTGTTCGGAGGGCTCACATCCATCTCCCAATCCATCTCGTAATCCTGATCGTTATCATTGGGTAGAGCTCCAGCATGGGACGATGACGGGTCGTTCACTGATAGGCAATAAGTACAATACTGACAAATCAGACACAGGTCACTTACCACCATAAGATGTAGGACCGGCTGGAGCATAAGCTTGCTGACCGAGTGACAAATTTTGGTCTCTTTGAGCGTTCACTGATAGGCAATAAGTACAACACTGACAAATCAAACACAGGTCACTTACCACCATAAGATATAGGACCGGCTGGAGCATAAGCTTGTTGACCGAACGACAAATTTTGGTCTCTTTGGGCGTTCTCAGTCTTCTTCTCACCGTCCCAAAATGAATTTGCAGGATCTTCGATAGGAAGACTAGGAACGAGAGGATTGACATGACCCATTGCATTGACATTGGCACCGGGAGTACCATAGCTGAACGGTATACCGGGGGGAGGATATTGATGAAGCAGCATGTAAAGACGCAGGATTTGACACAGAAGTGGTGCTTCCCTGGGCACCAAATATCGGAGGAGGGGTTTTGATCTCAAGAGGTTTTCTGAAAGCTGCAGAGCTGGCGGAGAAATTGGGAACACCAGAAACTGTTGATTGCATCCCTTGGGCAGGCGGTACTCCAGATGTCGAGTGTGGAAGTGATCCCATGTAGGGTGGGGACCTTTGGCAGCCGCGGCATCGTGTTCAGTAGGCTGTATCTAGGACAGTAGGCTGTATCTAGGAACAGACGTCAGTCAAAAAAAAATTACTGGTTGTAGAATGACCCACATTTTCGGTAAAGTTGGAAGGTTGAAAACAGGTACATTCTTGGCGGCCTCCTCAAGCATCGCCATTTCCTTATCTCGGTCAGGCATGAAGCCATCGCCCTCTGCTGGACACCTAGCTCTGGAGCGAATTGCATAAGGTGGAGGAATATTGTTTTGCAATTTCACACGACCAACTCGTAAGAAAGATGCACCAGACATCGACAATGGACCTGAAGCAACAGGAAAACAATCATTTTGAATAGGTGGGACGGGGACTCCCATGGATATTGAAGGTGAGAGTAGAACTTTTTCCGCTGATTCCATAGATACATCCACGGACATTGGGGAATAATGTCGACCAGATTCCACAGATACATCCTCGGGCGATGGGGCGAAGGTTGAGTATTCGTTGCTTCCACGATCGTGTTGTTAGACACTGACACTGGAATCTGAGTATTCGCTACTTCTGAAATCGCATCATTAGGCACTGAAGTTGAAGGCTGAGCGGCTTGTTTGAACCGTGCAGTTGTTTCCCGGGATTTTGTTTGCGGGAGATATTGGAGTCAGAAATTTTGTAAAGAATCGGATTGTGGGGGCGAGGATAGAGGGCGAGGAGACAGGCAAGACAGGCCTGGTTCAGAGACTGCGTGTGGGAGGCTTTGTGGTGCAAAGGACCCGGGCAGCTATGCCCCACCTCTGCAAGGGCTGAGGCGGCATTGTTGAATGGAGGGAAGAGGGGATGACAGCAACGATGAGAAAGGCATCAGAGCGTTCAGCACATGAGCAGTATACAACCACAGAGAAGGAGGGGCCAAGAAGTTTGAGAAGAGTAACAAATGGACAGACAATTTGCGGGTAATGGTATCGCATGAGAAGTGATTCATTAAGGCAATTCCAATCAAACAGTAAAAGACAACAGCTGTAAGCAGGAGTGATGATGTAAGCAAAATTGACAGTGGCAGTGCGTTTGATCTATACAGTTGTTATCTTTTCAAGCTTATTGATTATCGATGGGCTGTTTAGATAAGATTCCAAAATTGAGTTTGTATCACAACAGAGCTCATGCTGTGAAATTAGTCTGGGAAAACTTCCACCACCTATTTCCTGAGACTCTGTTGTCCACCTTCTTCGTCTCTTCAAGCAGAAAAAAATTAAAAGGTTTTGATCCAGAGGAACATTCGCGCGGAATTTCTTCATACAATAGATCCCGGGGCACATCAGATAAACCACTCCATCCAATAAAAAAAAGTTCCAAGTATCCAATGTTCCAGCATGACAGCCATCCCAAGTATACAGCTCCTCTGTTTTTGGATTTCCCGTTCTGATAATATTGTAACTACTTCCAAAAGAGTTGCTTGAATAGCCAGCGATTGTAAGAAACAATCCAATTTGATCAGCATTTTTGTATAAAAAACCTATGCGCATTGCCAGAAGCGGAAGCTTCAATTTCAGATGCAACATTGTGTTGAAGATAGATGCAGGGGTGAAAGCCGTTTGTCACATGCAAACGAGGACATACTTTAGACTTCTCACTGTCAAGTAGGGAAATGTCCCGAATCACGCGCCTGGAGTGATTTTGTATCGTATGGAAATCGAAACCTGATTTCATGATCATCTCTTTTTGATCATCTTTTTTTTGGGTCGACAATTTACACGGTGCTCGATCGCAGTCCGTGGTAGACGCATCTACTTAAATATGCCACTTGAATACACTATAAAGAACAGAATGAAGACTATGGGTAGGAAAGGTTTGGGGGACGTGCTTAGTTTGCAAAGTCTCTGAGTCATTCTATGCTATCCAGAAAACAGAATGCACGAGGGTTGATTTGAAGGAAATCGACTATCTTACTTAGGACATATTCAACATAGTTGTATCTTCTGTAGAGCGGGCACTCACGTAGCACATGGTGTCGTGTTTCGAGTTGATTGTTGTTGCATGCACAGGAATTAGCTTCGTTCGGGAGGAACCTTGCTCTATATTTGCCTATAGAAGCATGATTGGTGATGAGTCTGGTGGCTCTTGCGTACGTGGAGTCTGAGGTGTCAATGGTGTTGAGCCATCCTCCTCCCTTTGTGTACATTGGGAGGATGACATGATCGTCGTTGTCATAGGTGTCCAGAAAATTGTTCCCCTTGTATTGGGAATTCTCAAAGAACATTTGCCACGTTAAAATGAGGTCATCGCACTCGGATTTGCGGCAGTAATCCCAGGACTCTTTGTTGGGGTATTTTATGGGTAGTCGAAGCGACTTTGTTTGACTGTCAAATCTGTGGTGCAAGGGCCATCTGTTGTCGCTGGGGCAGTCCCAAAATTGAATGGAATTGGCAGGGTTTTTGCTGAAGAAGACTCCGAGGCAGTGTGACATGGCGATGGTGTGGCCTTGTAGAGAGTGATTGGACGTATCGAAAAGTTTCTGGACACATTGAATAGAGTCCATGATTACAATTATCTGGTTGATTCATTGTTGATCATCATCGTTTCTCTGGTCTGGTGTACCAGTTCCGAAGTAGATCCTTAAGATGGAAATCCACCTCCCACTCCACTCTCGTAATTAAGAATGAGATAACCACTAAGCCGAATATCGGTAATGATATATTGAGAAGAACAGTCAGGGTTCTACATGGTGGGGATTTTTTTGCACCTCTTCTGCGGAATCCAATAAGCAGCAGTACAGTCGAACCGCTCGAGAGTTGTATGAATTCTCTTGATGTCACGCGGGAATAATGATGCCGTGACAAAGCGATAGCCTTCTCTGCCATTCACTATCCTCAACCCATTAGTACATTACGGCTTGATTCCTGATAGCAGCTCCTGTAATCTTCTTGGATGCTGGTTATTGCTTCATGCGGTATGTCTTCTCGTATCAGATGAATAATCTCAATTAACAAATTCCAGGTCAAGGGTCAATGAAGCCCTGTTACTGGGCCAGGGCACTTGATTATCCTCCTTTGATATCTAGGTTGTGATATTTATTGGATATGGCGTCCGTACGCGCTTTATCAGTAGGAATACGCGCGCTGGTCACAGCAACTCCACTTCGTCATACCATTGACTTACAGGCAATGTCACCAAGATATGTCTTCGGGCTGCGGCTGTGACAGATCGACTATGTGCATTTGTGGAATTTGGTATGCCTGAGCCCGAGTTGACAGTAATTTCAAGTCTATGGTCTTCCGGCTCTGGAAAGTAATGACGGATTCACAAATACCCAGTGTACGCCTTTCCTGGTTTTGTCTTCTATTGTGTACACAATTCATAGTTGATGCTCTCATCCAGCTTTCATGAATATTCTCAACATCTATCTTACACGCAGTGTCCAATGGCCCGGTGCTCCACTCTTCGGGTTTGGCGCTACCCTCATGACACTTTTCCAAAACACTCACGAATACTATTGTGAATTTTGTCAAATTTGTCACAACGATTCCTCAACCTTGATCATCTATTGGATCCTACCCAATGGGTGAGTTTACTTCTCATATCGGGCCTTGGAGTATATTATCACCAACCTTTCATTTCTAGACTATGGATCATCGTTCCGTCCATGATTGTTCGGGTTCTGAGTGAGAGCATTATACAATCCCTCGCCGTTGCATCAGATTCGCTCAAGGTGCATTCGAGGAAAATGATATAATGATACTAATCTTGGTTGGATTTTTGATTTAATTTACACTATATGCGCGGACAGGAGATATGCCTATTGGGCCATACCACGCTAACGCTTATCTTCTTTTTAAATCAATGTACGACTAACCTTTGGAAAATGACATGCGGAGCGATGTCTTCCAACGATTGGTCAATGAAACCAGAAATGTTTTTAGACTCGCTTTTCATTCAGCATGCAAATAAATAATTCACAGGCTCGTCACATTATGTTAAGTGAGAATACTAGAGAGTCTCTCAAAGCAGTTTACCATATGTAAGCTACAGAAGCTGGACCGTTGGATCGTTTCGAAGATAGAACTTTTTGCGATGTGAACGTCCTCTAGCTTGAAACAGGATCATGATTTGAAGCTTATTGGAACACCTGTCTGGCACTTACGTGTTCATCAGTCTGACGGTGTGCTGCACATCCTCCCTGTAGTGCCTCGTAGATCTTGCACACGTTGGCATATCGAGAGGTACAAGCAGGCAAGACTACAGGTGACAGCACGCCAGAGCATCTATAGTGACGATGGCAGATTGTGTGCGATTCTGGTTCTGCAGCCGGGTAGCAATGCTGGCAGATTTTCCAGCACCAGGAGACTCCCTTAACCACATTACATTACGACCGTTGATGTTTTTGGCCTGCTTTTCGATTTCTATCAAGATAGCATTGCAGGTGTCTCTCATAAATGGTTCGTGGAGAACTGCCCGAGGGCGCTCACTAGATCATCCAACTCCTTGTCTTTGGCGGCTGTCTTCGCATTGTTAGGTCCATACAATCTTCACGTCATTTATCAGGATGGCTGATACCACAAATCAGACAGTTCCGATCATGGGCACGGAGACTAGCCCTTGCTCTGGTCAGATCTCTACAAGATCAGCAGTAATTCTGTCTCGGAAGCAGTCAAGCTTGCTCCGTAATTCACTTAGTTTATCTTTTTGAGCAAGGATGTACTTGATTGAGACCAATCAGCTGGGTGTTGGATACTTGCGAGGAGTTAGCGAGTGAGTATACTTCGATCTAAAGACTTAGTGCATTTGAAAGTTTGTGATACCAAACCTGAAGTATTTGAGACGGCGCACATAATATATTTTACGTTATCCAGACACATTGATCGCGTTCAAGATGTGGATGACTGTAAATATTGTATTATTTAGGGCTAGTGAGGACAATGACTTAAGTGGTGTGGTGACATGTTTCTGCAGGGACTTTGAGTGGCTCGAGACCGGTTTTGGACGTACGACTTGCTCTCTTGGAGAAGTTACGGCCCTGGAGTTACTTCATGGTCACGTGATCTTTATTTTAAATTCCGCGACAAGCTAGTGCTAAGACGCGGAGGGCCTAAGCAGGATTAATATTTGTGAGTCATTGGGTTTCATCCAGAACTACTTCTCAAAGCGATTTTACATTAGTCCGTAATCCAAATATCTTCGAGAACCCTGGACAGTTCAAGCCATCGAGGTGGCTCGGAGCATCAGAGCTGGATGTTCCCATGTTTGGTACCGGTCCTCGTGCATGCATTGGTCGCAAAGTGGCCCATACTGAGGCTGTCTTTCTTCTGGCACATTTTTCGCGAGACTGGGTTCTCGACATAGACTTGGCACCGGGGGAGACACGTTCAGGGTACGAGAAGAAGGTTATGAAAGTTGGGAGCTTTGCTGGAACTGTCTTACCTATTGACAAAATTTCGCTAAAAGTCAGAAGGCGCTGAGTATATAGTATATATTCCAGGGTATAATAACTGACAATTTAACACCGTAAATCTCCTTTAGGCGACGTCGAGGACGATGAAGGATGCAGTGCAAAAGAAGCTAGATTTTCATCCAGACTGGATCCAGTATCACCCCCTCTTCCTGGGTTCCAGGCTTTGGAACATTGCAGAAGAATGATGAATAACATGAAAAAAAGATCTACAACAATGCAAATCTCTTCAACTGAGATACATTCTCAGAATGATCTGTGCCAAAACACCGTGCTCAAACTCTGCTTCATTGATCCATCCATATTCCATCACCAACCTTCCATCATGATCAATGGATGCAGAGTTTGAGCGCAGTATCTTGGCACAGACCATTCTGAGAATGTATCTCAGTTGAAGAGATTTGCATTGTTGCAAATGATGCCATTCACTTTGTCTCATGTTATTCATCATTTCTGCATCAGGTGTTTAGTAAGCACATAGTTGTGCCATGTAGTAGAACGTAGAAACCTCAGTTCAGCACTTACAGAAACTGAGGTATATTTCCATTTTTATTATCTGACTTAGAAGTAGCTAATTATATCTAGAGTCACGGATACAATAATATCAGTTCAGCACTTACGAACTGAGATTCTCATCTGACAGTTTTGATCAAACTTCTATCTGTAATAAAATGCATTTACTGCCAGAGACCAATGCCCCATCCTTTTCTATGGCAGGGATAATTGTCCTATTGCCTATTTTATTGTTGGCATCGGGAGCCATCATACTAACTCTGAACACTGTTCACTTGTCCCACAGCTATCTCGTCAGAGGTAACAACGTCATAGTCAAATTTCGCATCCGTCTCTTCTTATTTTGCTTGATTGAAGCCGGTTTCATCATTTTAGCATCTGTGTGCTTGGCCAGGCCATTACCCCTCACATTTGGACTTAGCGACTCTAAAATTAAAGGTGGCTTCACTGTCATCTTTATCGTATGGCATAGTCTGGCAGTTTTTGCTGGTGGAAATATCACCATTGATGCTTTCAGTCGAGAGTGGTCTGTTCAATTGGAACATATGGTTCCTGGAACCACTGACAGAGTGTCAACTATCGACTCCGGATGGCTCGAGCGTACCTCACATTATCTTTCAAAGCATGCCAGCAGCACATTCAGGCTTGCTTTCCTAGCCTCATTGTCCCTTATGGCGCTTGCCCCGCTTGCTCCTGGGACTATCAGCATCTCTACGACACTCATCCCCGTTCCGACTACTGTTCAGGTTGCTAGACAGGTCTCTCAAATAGACGATCGCAACTTCCAACAATTTTTTACCACCATAGAACGTGCCAATCTCATTGTTCGACTTGAAAAAATTGAACTTACCCCATTTGGGTTCAAG
>Ga0154002_1000111_pt1 | contig 19389 bp, 20 predicted proteins | sample TSNY086MetaG_FD_102276 | JGI IMG/M metagenome (GOLD analysis project Ga0154002, IMG submission 102276) | Attine ant fungus gardens microbial communities from New York, USA - TSNY086 MetaG | ecosystem: Host-associated > Fungi > Mycelium > Unclassified | place: USA: New York, Robert Cushman Murphy... | reverse complement strand
TTTTATACCCAAAAAACCAGTTGCGAATCGCAACACAGAAAGGATGGTAAACAACATGGCAAAAGCAAAAAAACTACCCAGCGGCTCCTGGCGGTGCCAGGCCTACAGTCACAGTGAACCGGTTTACGACAAAGACGGTAAGCCGATAATAGATAAAAATACTGGCAGGCAAAAACAAAAACGAATCTATGAATCGTTCACCAGTGACGATAAAAGTATAAAAGGCAAACGTGAGGTCGAAATGGCCGCCTCTCTTTTCCAAGTGGAAAAAGACACTAAGCCGAAGACGAAACGCATAGAATATGGCAATATGACTCTCACAGAAGCCATTGATAAATATATCCAAAGTAGAATTGATTTAGGTCGATCTCCGACTACGATCCAGGAATATCAATGTACTCAAAAGTTTGGATTCCGGGATATAATGGATATGCAGCTAAAGGACCTGGATGAAGATATCTTAGACGAGGCAATATGCATGGAGGCCCAGCGTCCGTCCCAGGGGCGAGATAAGAGGCAGACGATTTCCACCAAACGACTCAAGAATGAATGGGGCCTTGTTTCCGCCACACTAAAGAAATATCGTGCAGACCTTATTTATACTCCTGAATTGCCGGCCGTCAAACAGCGTGTTCCGGAGCTTATCCCGGCAGAGACAATAATAGACGTTGTCAAGGGAACCAAAATTGAACTGGCAGTCCTCCTGGCTGCATGGTTATCCTTTTCCATGTCTGAAGTACGGGGGCTGACCAAATCAAAATCTATATCCGGAGAATACATCAGAATTGCAGAAGTGGTGGTGGATGTGAATGGCCGCCCATTCCGGAAAGATATCGCTAAGAACGAACACCGAAACCGCACACACCATATCCCACCCTACATCATGCAGCTGATTAATCAGGTGGAGGGAGATGTATTAGTCCCGATGAATGGACGAACATTATATCACTGGTGGATAAAGCTGCTGAATGATAACAATCTGCCGCACATGACTTTCCACGACCTGCGCCATCTTAGTGCCTCCATAATGGCCTTACTAAGAATTCCGGACATATATGCTCAAGAGCGCGGTGGCTGGGCAACTGATCAAATTATGAAGCGAGTATACATGCAAACCCTTCCGGAAGAGCGTCTGAAAGTGGATGCTACGATTGATAATTACTTTGAAAACATCATTGAACCGGGAGCAGATGGGTTTGACCAGAGCAAGTATCGTGCCTGGCGCACCCTGTTTGACAGAGACGATAATAGGGAATCCAAGAAAGATTTTTTGTTATTCATGCAACACGAAATGCAACACGAACTAAAAAAAGTAACGTAAATACGTTACTTTTAGAGAGCGGGTGATGGGAATCGAACCCACATATCTAGCTTGGAAGGCTAGTGTTCTACCACTGAACTACACCCGCATATTTAATTATATTCTGCTGTGATATTAAATGTTACAATCGGGGTGACAGGATTCGAACCTGCGACTTCCTGGTCCCAAACCAGGCGCTCTAGCCAAGCTGAGCCACACCCCGGGGATATCACATCTCACTTTGGTTTTACATATGTTTTTTACAACGCAAGGATTATTATATATGAATGTGTTTTCATTGTCAACCGGTTTTTTATCTTTCGCGCATATTTTTGTGATTGATTTTTGAAAATGTCCCGTTTATGCCGAGAAATAGAGGCTCTTTGTCAACAAGGAAGTTGAAATAAAAGGGACATTTTCACGTGTGTTCAGACCGATTTTTTATCTTTCGGCGCATATTTCTCGCAGCTCCTGTCAATGTGCCAATAAAGCAATTGCCTTTCTGACATTCCCATTCACTTCGGACAGCGCGTAATCCGCCTCTTTCCGGCCGCATTGGCTTTCTATCATGACAATTGTCATTGCCACATCATTGCCGGATTCTGCCAGCTTCTGTTCCGCCTGTGCAGGAGCAATGCCGGTAATCTCTGTCAGCATTCTTACCGCACGCTCCCATAATTTTTCATTGGTCGGCTGCATATGTACCATATAATTCTGATATACCTTTCCCGACCGGACCATTGCACCGGTTGACAGCATGTTCACGATCATTTTCTGCGCTGTTCCGGCTTTCATTCTGGTTGAACCGCTGATTACTTCCGCACCGACTACCGGAGCAATTGAAATATCCGCAATCTCCGCCATTCCACTGGCCTGATTGCAGATAATTGCAATGGTCAGGGCGCCGGCCTTCTTTCCATATTCCAGCGCCGCAATCGTATATGGGGTCCGTCCGCTGGCGGCAATGCCAATCAGGCAGTCATCAGCCGTCAGGGCAATACGCTCCATATCCCCGAATGCCAGTTCAGCAGAATCCTCCGCCCCCTCAACCGCAACGTACATTGCCTCGGCTCCCCCGGCCATTATCCCAAATGCCCGTTCCGACGAAACGCTATAAGTCGGTGTCAGTTCTACCGCATCCAGTACTCCCATTCGCCCGGAGGAACCGGCACCGCAATAAATCAGCCGGCCGCCTTTTATAAAACGCTCCGCAATCGCATCAATGGCCAGAGCAATACGGGGCAGCTCCTGTTCAATTGCATCGCTTACTTTTCTATCCTCCCCATGGATAATTTTTGCAATCTCCAAGGCACTCATTGTATCAATATGCCTGGTCGCTTCATTCACTGTTTCCGTCGTTAAACCATCTATATTTACCATATATGTTCCTCTATTTTTTAGTCTTTAATTCCTGTACCAGCCTTCTGGTTTTTATAAGCTCCTGCTCAATATGATCCAGATTATCTTTGATTACACCCATGTAAATCAGATCCGCCATCATCATCGAGGTATGAAGAGAAGTAAATGCACCGATTCTTGTTACTGCCTCATTATCCGGTACAAACAGACAGATATCTGCATAATCCTGCAACGCTGATTCCCGCTTTCTGGTAACGGCAATCACCGCTGCCTTCTGCTTTTTGGCCATTTTACAGGCATATAGAATTTCCTGTGACTGACCGCTGTAAGAAAAAGCAATCACAACATCACGCTCATCAATATAATTAAAAAACTCAATCACCATATTGATATCCAGATAGTATGCAGCATCAAAATCCGCCCGTTTTAATTTATGAAACAAATCATATGCCGGCAATGAAGAAGCTCCGATTCCAATCAGGTAAATTCTTCTGGCCTTCCCCACCACCTCAATGGCACGTCCCAATTCCTGTTTATCCAGCTGATAAAAGAAATCCTGCGATGAGGTACTTAACAACACCTCCATCTTATGGCACATCGTATCCAAATCATCTCCCCTGGCAATGATCGGATCTACGATATCCTCCTCATTCTCTGATGCCGAAGCCGCCGCCAGTGCCAGTTTGAAACTTTCCAGACCTTCATACCCCAGTTTTTGTACATAGCGGATAACCGAAGCCGATGATACCCCACTATGCCCGGCAATATCAATTGCCGTTCTTCCGGCACAATTCATGGTATCAGACAAAACATAATCAGATATTTTTTTCTCCGCCCTGCTCATCTGGCTATAGCGTTCTCTTATTTTTAACTTTACTGATACCATGTTTTCTTTTCCTCTTTTCTTAAAAGTCAAAGCATTGCTATAATTGACTGGTCCGATTCATTCGGAAGCATCTGGGCGGTTACGGCAATTCCTGCTTCAACCACCTTTTTAAGATCGGCAATATCCTGTTCCGTCAGATTGACCGACCGCTTAATCGGCCTCGAACCTTCCCTTTTTGCCACATTTCCTACATTAAATGACGTAAATGGCAGATCTGCTTCTATTAATGATACCATATCCCGAATGTTTTTGGTAATTAAAAACACCTTGTCAGGATCATAAGCATTTTCCGCAAATTTTTCAATCGCCCGTCTTACCGATAAAATTGATAACTTCACACCTGCCGGTTTTGCCATCTTAAGTCCGGCGATTATCAGTTCATCTTTAACCGCCGGATCATTCACTACCATGATCCGGGAGGCTCCCACGGTATTCGTCCAGACCATTGCGACCTGTCCATGAATTAGCCTCTCATCCACTCTTGCATGTACTATTGCCATCTCAAGCCCCTTCACTCTTCTTCATATTCTTCGCATTCAAGTTCATCATCTGCCGCCTTGTCAGTCTCTGTCCAGACACGGATCATCTGTTCTTTTCCTGCTGCCAGAGACAGCTCCGCCAATTCCGCCGCCCCGCAGACTGCTCCCCTTGTCAAATATGCATTCAGGAGAACCGGAAGATTGGTACCACCGGCGACTTCGACTAACCGGCCCTTTGTCTCCAGCTTCATTCTGGAAGCTACATTGAACGGAGAACCGCCGGTTAAATCTGCAAAAACAACAATTGCCTCACAGGACTCAAGCTGTTTAAACCCATCCTTTAAATTCCTGTTTAGTTCTTCCATGGAATCTTCCGGTGCAAAATCCACTGCCGTATAATATTCCAGATCGCCAGCCAATAATTTCAGACCACTGGTCAATCCTGTTGCAAAGTTGCCATGTCCGGTTACGATGATACCAATCATATCTTATCCTCTCCCTCTTCTTAACTAAAACAATCCGCCAACAAAGCTCAGCATTGTCTGCAGGTTTCCCAGCACCATTCCGATTCCGATCAGGATAAATATCAGCTTTGTGGAATCGATCTTTTTCTTTCCCAGCAACCAGTAGGAAAGCATTACAATGCCCAGCGGAAGCAGACATGGAAGCACCTTGTCAAGCATATCCTGCACTAAAAATGTAACCTTGCCCATAGTAAACTGCAGATCTGTCTGATACTTGATGACCGACGGAACCAGGGCACCAACTACCGTTAAGCCCAGAATGCTGGCAGCTTCCGTAATCGGAGCAATCGTATCGGCAAAACCGGTGGCCAGCTTACGGCCGGAGTTATAACCAATATAAGTGAATTTGTAACGAAGCCACATAACTGCCGCACAAGCAAGCAAAGGCACGACCAGCCCCACCGGATTTCCCTGCAATGCGATATAAGCGGCAATTGAAAAAACAATCGCCCGATAAATCGCAATAAAAAGAGTATCACCTACGCCGGCAAATGGCCCCATCAAGCCTGTTTTTAAACCGGTGACCACTTCTTCCGCCTCAATGCCCAATTCTTCCTCCAAAGCCATGTCTGCTCCAATAATCAGATGTGACATGCCGGGAGTCGTATTAAAATACCCCAGCTGCATTTTCAAGGCACGTTTCATCTTTTCCTGATCATTGGCATAGAGACGTTTTAATACGGGCATAATTACATAAGCATAGCCTAGTCCCTGCATCTTCTCATAGTTCCAGCCCAGCTGCAGACCAAACAGATTCCTTACATAAACTTTTTGCATATCACCCTTGGTCAATCTGGTATTCCCGGTCTGAATTGTTTTAGCCATCAATCTCTACCTCCTCATCATCGTATCCCAGTCCTCCGGCTGCTGACGCCATACGTTCTTTACTTCTTGCCAAATGAAGAGCCGCCAGCGCAAAACCTACCAATGCCGCTGCCATGACAGTATAAGAACCGCTGCCGTAGGCAATCATCACAAAACCGATAATAAAATAAGGATAGTATTTTTTAATTGGCAGGTAACGCAGCAGAATCGCCATACCCATTGCCGGAAGGATCGCACCGGCAGTCTTTAAACCAACCATAAACCATGCCGGAATAATTGCATTAATCCCATTGACTACCGTCTCACCAAAGCATAAGCCAATGAATACCGGAATCACACGGGAAAAGATCCACGGTAACGATCCTAACAAATTGGCCCGTTCCACCCCACGGTAATCACCTTCTTCAGCCCGCCGTTCCGCATAATGCTGAAAAAAAGAGTTTGTCATTCTTCCAAAAATATCCATCTGCGTCAATAACAGACCAATCGGAATCGCCAGTGCAATTCCATACTCTGCCCCCTGGCCGGAGATAATTGCATAAGTAGTTCCCATAATCGCACCTGATAAGTAATCCGGAATCGTTGCACCGCCATAAGTTGCAACGCCCAGCGTCATAAGCTGCAGCGTTGCACCAATCATAAGCCCGGTCCGCAGATCCCCCATCAGCGCACCGGCAACCGTTGCTGCAAACAGCGGAGAATATAGCCCGCTCTGGACTGATATCTGATCAATCACTGCAACTGCCGTATACAACACCAATACTAAAATAACCAACATAGATACTTCCTGCATGATTTGCCCCCTTTTCTTCTCACTCAGTTTAATCGTCCATACATATCATTCCCATGAACAATTGATGTTTGTATCATACCACAAATGTAATAATATTGCAATATCTTATTAAAATATTTTGAAAATGTAACAGCATTTAATTTAGTACAATAAAAAGGAGCAGACATTGCTGCTCCAATTGCGACACCCGCTAATTCATCTAAACATCAAGATAATGAGTAGTAACATGCATCTCGCCCTTCTCATCCACCTTCATAATCATATAGGACGGCTTACGCCCCTCCTGCCGCGGATAAGACAAACTCCCCGGATTCAATATGATAACCCCATCCTTATCGATCAAGTACGGCCGATGGGTGTGCCCATACATGGCAATATCGCAGCCCCTTGCTTTCGCCTCCTGATATAAACCCTCAACACTTAAAGAAACATTATAATAATGCCCATGGGTCAGCAACGCCCGGTGCGGGCCGATATAAATCTCCAATTCCCGCTCCAGCGACGCAAAAAAGTCGTTGTTTCCCATTACCATTGCCAAACTGCAGCCCTCATTGACCCAGTTCTCAATAAAATATTCACTACCCTCAGCATCACCCAGATGAATCAGCAGATCCAACGGTGCTTCTTTCATTATGACCTCCTGCAGATGATCATCCTTGCGGTGGGTATCACTTACAATAAGAATTTTCATCAGGAATTTTCCTCCAGGACTTTTTTTAATTCTGCCTTCATTGCTTCCAGGGCTTTCCCCCGATGACTGATTTGATTTTTCTGTTCAATGGTCAGCTGTGCGGAAGTCACGCCATACTCCGGCAGCCAGAGAATCGGGTCATAGCCAAACCCTTCACTGCCGGCCGACTCATCAGCAATCCGGCCTTCCATCGTCTCCTCAGTATGTATCACCCGGCCATCCGGCAGCACCGCCGCAATATTGCAGACAAAACGGGCCGCCCGCGCATCGCCCCGGGCATCCTTAAGCCGTTCGATCAGGTTCCGGTTCTTAATCTCATAGGAAGTATCCTCCCCCATATATCTGGCCGAATAAACCCCCGGTTCCCCGTTCAGATAATCCACTACCAGGCCGGAGTCATCGGCTAATACAATATCACCGGTACAGTCCCAGACTGCTCTTGCCTTGATTTCGGCATTTTCCGCAAAGGTCTCACCGTCTTCGACAATCTCCGGATCGGCACCGGCTTCTTTCATGGACCATATCTGGCATCCCAGATCTCCCAGAATCAGACGAATCTCCCGCATCTTACCGGCATTGCCGGTGGCAAATATAATTCTATGTTTCATCACCGCTCCTCTTTCAACGTTTTCTTGTATATGCTTTCAGGCAAAGATTGCACCTTTGCTCCTTTTCCAAACTTTGCCACCGCTTTCCCTCCAAACTTATATAACCCTCACCGTCGCTTAGATCAACCCGGCACTTTTCATCTCCGGCATCGTATTCAATGGCAATCGGGTGAATCACCCCCGGAGTTGTCAGACGCACCATCACACCAAACCGCTCACCCGGTTCCAATGACACGCTCCGGTCCCATGTGATTGTATAAAATCCGGCATATTCCAGGTGCCCTTCCGCCAGCAGGATCCGCTCTTCAAAATCGGTACTGACCGGTTGTTCCGGAATATCCTTCACTACAAAGACCTGATAGTCCGTGTCCGGCATAATTGCATAAAACCCGGCGGCGGCCAATTGTTCCCGCCCCGCGGCCTGATAGACGTTCACTGCCCAGGCCGTATCTTCGCCAAAGCCCACCTGGCCAATCCAGCCACACAAATCACTTTGATAGACAGCATCATAATTATCCGGTTCTTCGATCCGTGAATACAGCACATTCGTCTTACCAATGTTAGCGTCACAGTAAGACACATAGAAATAACCGTCTTCGCCAAACTGCTTCCCCCAGCTATTCGCACAAATAAAAGCTCCATCTTCCGGCACTTCCGTCAAAAATGCCTCTTTCGGAAAATCATCATCCCAGCCCACGATTACCACATCATGGTTGGGGACGGTGTCGGTCGGATAACAGTAGGCACTTCGCTCCCAGTTATAATACTCTGACCGACTCTCCTGGCCGCTTAAGGTGGTATACAAAGAACTTTGCACCCCGCCAATTTCGAAAATGGACCGTTTTATGACCTCAAAGTCCCGGGACGGCAGCAGCTGAATCTCCTGCACATGCTTCACTGCAGTCAGGCCGGCCGGTGAAAAACCGTCGCCATAGGGATCGTCTTCCTCCCGCACCGGTCCCTGCCAGGACAGCAGATACGCCATCGACATCGTGTACTCACCGCCATCCGCCGGGGCCAGATTAAAGTGCGGATTATGAGACATATGATCTTCGGAAAAATCCCACTCCTGGTCCGGAAGCAAAACACTTTCCAACGCCTGCAGCGAGGCAAATGCCCAACACGTACCAAAATCCCCCTGGTCTTTAGCTGGTGAGGTTCTGCCGTCCTCCCGGATATCATATCGGCGAGGCAGTCCGGAGACCACCTGCTCCGGTTTTTCCGGTTGGACAGTACTCTCTTCTGTCGGGATCTCCGGCTGTATCTCCCTCGTCTCTTCTAACAGAGGTTTCTCTGGTGTCCTGCCGGTACATCCGCCGGCTCCCAGCATCAGCAGCCATATTACCGCCGTGCCCAGACATCTTTTCCTATTCTTCACGGATATCCCCTGCTCTGCGTTTTGGCGGCCTCGGGCCCATAAACTGATAATAATAAGTCTTCATCATACCATTATAAATCTTCCGGTTTTTGTCCGCCTTACGCCCCATATATTTTTCAACATCCTCATAAGCGGTAATCAGATAAGCCGACCAGGAATCCAATGCCTGAAAGCGTTTCCCAATTTCAGCATATAATGCCGGCAGATTCGCTTTATCTTCAATTCTCTCGCCATATGGCGGATTGGTAATCAAAAATCCATACTTCTTCGAATGGCTTAACTGGCTGACCGGCCGCTGCTGGAAATGAATCATATGCCCCACTCCCGCCGCCTCGGCATTCGCTTTCGCCGCTTTGATAATCTCACCGTCGATATCATATCCCTGAATATCCGCCTTGACGGTATGATCCACCATTTCAGCCGCCTCGTCCATGGCCTCATACCAGCATTTCTTCGGAATCAGATTGGTCCAGTCCTCGGACAGGAACGAACGGTTCATCCCCGGGGCAATCCCTGCCGCCATCATCGCCGCTTCAATGGGAAATGTCCCGCTGCCGCAGAAAGGATCAACCAGGATCCGGTCTTTATTCCACGGAGTCAGCATAATCAGAGCCGCTGCCAGGGTCTCCGTAATCGGCGCCTTGCTGGCCAGCTTCCGGTAACCGCGCCGGTGCAATGATTCGCCGGAGGTATCCATACCGATCGTCACCTGATCCTTATACAGGGAAACCCGCAGCGGATAGCTGACTCCCGTCTCCGGCAGCGCCGTCACCCCATGCCCCTGTTTCATCCGTTCCACCATGGCTTTTTTCATAATCGACTGAATATCCGACGGGCTGAACAGCTTACTCTTCAGCGAATTGGCTTTCGTCACCCAGAACTTCCCATCCGAAGGAATATACTCTTCCCACGGAATCCCTTTGGTACCCTGAAACAATTCCTCAAACGTCGTGGCCGGAAAGCTTCCTGCCTTTAAAAGAATGCGCTCGGTCGTGCGCAAAAAAATATTGGCTCGGCAAATCGCCTCGTCATCGCCATAAAATGTCACCTTACCATCCTCCACCTGGGCAATCTCATAGCCCAGATCCAGGATTTCCTGTTTCAGCACCGCCTCCAGTCCAAAGTGACAAGGTGCTATCAGTTCATATACTTTAATCGCCATGTTATTCCTTTCCCGGTATCAAATCCAGTTCCTTCATCATATTGCCGTCAAAATCATAAATCCGGAACACCGCATCTTCCAACATTCCATAAGTGGCCGGATTCCCCCCTTTGGGGATGGCCGCCGAGCCGGGATTTATAATATAATGATCTTCGATTGCTGCCGCCCCAGGCAGGTGAGTATGGCCATGGACCAAAATATCACCGGCCTTTAGCGGCGGCAGATGTTCTTCATGAAATACGTGGCCATGCGTAGCAAAAAAAGTCAGTCCATTCAGTACTAACATGGCATAATCAGCCAATACCGGAAACTCCAGGACCATCTGGTCCACTTCGGCCTCGCAATTGCCCCGTACACAGATTATCTCATTCTTGCATGCATTCAGCATGGCAATTACTTCTTTCGGCGCATATTCCTTCGGTAAGTCATTACGCGGTCCATGATATAAAAGATCTCCCAGGAGAATCAGACGCTCTGCTTTGGACCGCCGGTATTCCTCAAGCAGTTTCCGGCAATAAAAAGCAGAACCGTGAATATCTGATGCAAACATATATTTCATAAGGGCTGCTCCTTTTCTTTCTCTTTAATAGTACTATTTTATAGCCTGGACCGTGTTTCTGTCAACGGAAAACGCTGTACTAAACCATGTATTTTCCCCGATACGCCATAATTCCGCCATACACGTCCGCTACCCGGTAGCCCGCTCGTGACAACATACGTGCTGCCAACATACTGCGCGGTCCCCGATAACAGTACAATACGATCAGCTTCTCCTTCGGCAGCTCCTGCATCCGATCCGGCAATTCGTCACTTGGAATATTGATTGCTCCTCGTATATGGCCTTTTTCATATGAATCCTGGGCCCTTACATCGACAAGCACCATATCCTTCCCACAATCCAGATACTGCTCTAACTCTGCCACTCCTATCAGGAACCACATATTTCTGTCACCTTTTTTATCATTTTATATTATTATATGTAAAAAAGCCGTTCCCTGTCCCGGGAACGGCTTAGCGGCCAAATGAACTGCACTGGTTAGCGCTGAGAGCTCTCCTGGCTGCCGCCCTGTGAATTGCCCTTGTTGCCGCTCTTGTTGCCGCCCTGACTGTTGTTCTGTGAATTCTTAGTACAGTTCTTGTTGCTGTTGTTGGAATTGTCCATATCTTTGTAATTGTCTTTCATGATTCATTCCTCCTAAACTAAAACATTGATTAGTTGTTGTTACAGGAGTAGTATGTCACTTTTCTTATACTTTATTCACACCACATTTTATTCTTTTTTATTTGCATTTTCAAAATATATCTATTATAATAAACTCGTAGGAAAATGATTTCCCTTAAATTATTTTCTTAAACCTTATTAATTATTTATACTCCCCTCAGAAAAAGCCGCATCAGCTCCCCTGATACGGCTTTTTCTTCGCTCTTTTATTTTACCTCTTATCCTATCACATCAACAATTTTTACCGGTGTCCGATAGTTCCATGGGGATGTCTTGATTCCGGTGCTATAGGTCGAAGCATGAACAATCTGGCCATCGCCAATATACATGGCGACATGATTGATACCGGAACCGCCGCCATAAAAGAGCAGGTCGCCCGGCTGCATCTCGTCGGCACTGATGGTTCTCCCCTGGCATGCCTGTTCACGGGAAGAACGATTCATGTTGACGCCGACACCATTCTGCATTACATATTTGACAAAGCCGGAGCAGTCGGCCCCTGTATTAGGATCATTCCCACCGGCCATATACCGGCCGCCGACAAACTGCAGCGCATAATTTACGACTTCCTGACGAGTGCCGAAATTGGTTGCGATTCCGGCCCTTGTTGTCTTTTCAATCTCTGAGGCAGTCTCCACGACAATCTCTTCTGCAATTGCTGAAAAGACTTCTGAAACCGATCCTTTTCCAACTTCCAGCACCGATGCGACAGGGGGCTGATCAGCCCGGGAAATAACTGGGGTCATCCAGGTAAGCGCGGCTGACAACACAGTTATGTATAATACAGATTTTTTCATTCTTCTACTCCTTAAATGTTTCTCATCCAATGCAATAAGTTACGAGTGATGAATATTCATTTCCAACTTGTTACGCAATTGTTAACTAATGTTACATTTGTATTATATTCGTTAATCCAGCATTTGTCAACCCCCGAATTTTTTCAAAAAAAGAGTGTGCCATATCTCCGTCCGGTACAACCGGATAAAGATATCGCACACCTCATTTATAACCTACTTCAGGGCCGCACTGTACACGCCCTAGCGCTTGGGGCCGCGGACGAACCACATGATCAGAATTACCATTCCAATTACCGGCAGCATCGGAATCACCAGGCTTAGCAGGCCACCGACGACCGTGATGATGACGGTAAATACCACAATTACCAAGATGATCCCCAGAAGTTTCCAATACCACTTGTTCAGGTCATAGTAATGAAAATTACCGGTATCCTGGCGGTCGTTCTGCCGGCGGTGATCTTCCTGATATTGACCGGTGCTGCCAGTGTTATTAGATTGATAAGATTCGTAGTTGCTGGTGCCGGCGCCCGGAGTAATGTCCATGATCGTTCTGGCAATCAGGCGGGGGTCTCCCAGTTCTTCCATGACTTCAGCCTCGGAACGGCCTTTCTTGATTTCAGTCTGAATGTAATCATTATAGTAATTCAGGTTTTCCCGGACAACCGCCGGGGGTACTTCGCCTGACAGGGTATTTTGCAGGCCTTGCAGAAATTCTTCTTTATTCATTCCTGTCTCCTCTGTTGCCAGTGTACCATACACTAGTCATCTGCTTCTTTGATTTCACCACGCCGGAAAGCAGCAACCAACTCCTTTAAATCGCCGATCATAACGGCGAGCTCTTTGCCTTTATCCGTGTCTGCCACCATGACGCGCTGTTTCATATTTTCTACAATAGATACTTTCGGCGTATTTTCCTGATTCGGGTTAAAAGGCTTATGTTCTGCCAATGCTAAATGTCTTGAGTTGTAAATTAAAGTGTACCCGGCAATTCCGGTAAACTTCTGGTATGCCTTGGACAGGCCGCCGTCGATAATAAACAGCTTGCCGTTGGCTTTTACCGGCGTTTCGCCGTCTTTCAGCTTTACCGGTACATGCCCGTTGATGATATGGGAGCCCCGCTTTGGCAGGCCGAATTCGGCCAAAATGCGGTTACATATATCTTCTTTCAGGCTCAGCTGATAATAAGGGTTCAGCACCTCTTTATGAGTTGCTTTATCAGCCACAAAATAGTGTTCAAACGTAGTTACCTTATCCTTGCCGAAAACCGGCGACTTGGCACCGCACCAGAGATACCACATAAAGTCCCGGGCCGATTCTTTGGCGGGATCATAGTCATCCAGGAAATAGGCATTCTTGATCTGACTGCTGATATAGTCCATCAAAGCCTTGCCGGAAAGCTGTTCACCGTCACAAACCATCTCTTCAAAGCTGCCGTCTGCCCGCATTGGTATGCAGCCATGATAAAGCAGATTGGAATTGCTGCATTTGTATAACCCGCCATGGGAATATAAAAAGCGGATGTGTTTGTGCAGCAGCTCGCTGTGCCGGAAGGAGGTGATCAGAGTCTGCAGCAGTTCACTTTCTTCCCCGGTAAGCGTTAAAGGATCCTCCGGATTGACGGTTGGCAGCTGCATATCCAGCATCGGGTATTCCTTTTCTCCGATCTTGACCATTCCGGTTTTAAAATCAATCGCTTCCAAAAGAATCCGGTCATCCATCTTATACCCCGGGTGACGCTTGATAATCTGTCCTTCTACTTTAAACTGGATAATCGCAATGGCTTTATGCATTTTCGCCGCCAGCCCCGGATCTACGGAATCGTAGATGTTCTGGTCCAGAATCCGCGGTGAGAAGCGGGTACAGGCATCATCCCGGTAAACGTGAGCGGCAAACATGGACAGCGGCCGCAGATTGATGCCATAACCGTCCTCCAGAACGTCAAAGCTGTTATAGCTGATAGCGATCCGCAGAACGTTACAAACACAGGCCGCATTGCCGGTGGCCGCCCCCATCCAGGAAATATCATGATTCCCCCACTGGATATCCACGTCATGGAACTGCATCAATTCATTCATAATAATATCCGCCCGCGGTCCACGGTCAAAAATATCACCAATAATGTGCAGATTATCAATGGTCAGATTCTGAATCAATTCACACAATGCCGTGATAAACTTGTCTGCCACCCGTGTATCAATAATGGAATGGATGATTTCACCATAGTAAACCCGCTTGTTATCATCATTATAATCCACATGGATCAACTCATCAATAATATAGGCAAATTCCCGGGGCATCTTCTTGCGCACCTTGGAACGGGTATATTTAGAGGCCACTTCCTTGCAGATTTCCACCAGGCGGTAGATCGTCACCCGCTGCCAGTCCCCGGTATTGCGGCCCTCCTGGATCAGTCTGTCCAGATTCCGGTCCGGATAATAAATCAGGTTAGCCAGTTCGATCTGCTCCTCCTCCGGGATGATATGACCAAATGTCTCTTTAATCTTCTCCCGGATAATCCCTGAGGCACTGCGCAGCAAATGCACAAAGGCATCATGTTCTCCATGCAAATCACTGAAAAAGTATTCCGTTCCTTTAGGCAGCCCGCAGATCGCCATTAAGTTGATGATTTCACTGGAAGCCGACTTGACACTGGGGTATTCCTTGGCCAATAGTTTCAGATAATCAATATCCCGCATATTTTTCCTCCCACAGTTGCATTTCTATTGAAAATATAGTACCATAAAATCGAATAAATGGGAAGAAAAAGGAGAGTAAAATGGAACAACTCTATGTATTTGGTACCGGCAACGCTACCGTAACCCGTTATTATAACACCTGCTTCGCTATCCGCGACGAACAACAATACTTTATGGTTGATACCGGCGGAGGCAACGGCATCCTGCGGATTCTGGATGATATGGAGATCCGCTATGAACAGATCCACCATATTTTTATTACCCACGAGCACACCGATCACATCCTTGGCATCGTCTGGATGATCCGCTGTATCTCTGCCCAGATGCAAAGCCAGGCCTATCCGGGAGATTTAAATATCTACTGCCATAAAGACCTGATTGCCACGATTGATACCATCTGCCGCCTGACCATTCAGGGCAAATTCTACCGGATGCTCGGTGACCGGATTCATCTGGTCCCGGTTGATGACGGTGAAACGGTTCAAATCCTGGATTACAATGTGACCTTTTTTGATATCCACTCGACCAAGGCCAAACAGTATGGCTTTACTATGACTTTAAAAAGCGGGACTCGCCTGACCTGCACCGGGGACGAGCCTTATAACCCGGCCTGTGCTGCTTATGTGACCGGCTCCGACTGGCTGCTGCTTGAGGCATTCTGTCTCTATGACGAGCGGGAGCGTTATCGGCCTTATGAAAAGAATCACAGCACCGTTAAGGAGGCCTGTGAATTGGCCGAGGAGCTGCAGATACCGAACCTGGTGCTGTGGCATACCGAGGACAAGTCCACTGTCGGTAACCGGAAGGAACTTTATGTTACGGAAGGCAGTCAATATTACCATGGACACCTGTATGTTCCCGATGACCTGGAAATACTGGATCTGATTTGAGGAGCGGCGCATATTTTTCAGACTTCTTTCATATTTTTTAGCTAAGGAACTTTTAGCTAAAAACCTGGAAGGGAGTTTTTTCATGAAACTATCTCCAAAATTGATCCTGGGAGAAATCCTGGTATTGGTTTTTTTAATCGGGAACTTCTTTTTCACCGCCCATACTCACCGCTTCCGGCCCGCTTCCACCACCGCGAGCCCCTCCAATGGAGAGACCGCCTTTATCAAATGGGTGGACTTTGATGTCACCGCCGAAGCAATGCGCCAGGCCCTGCGCTATGATGTGGACACTTATCAGTCCGAACTCCACTTTCACTGGATTGAACTGCTGGCCTGGTTAGGGACAAAGTATGGCGGTGATTTTTCAAAATATAAAGAAAAGGACTTAGAACAACTCATCGAAAAACTGCAGTCCGGCACGACCATGGCCGAACTGACGCAGGATTCCAAATACTATTCTTATTATCTGGAAGCCTATGAGGCGGTACTGGGCGGCATGGTCGGAATTTATAAAATCCAGATTCCGGCTTCCGACAGCCCGGCCACACCAGGGACTGATTCAGAGGAAATGATATGGGTAACCAAGTATGGCTTGAAAGCCTTCCTGCCCCTTGCCAAAGGATTTCCCTATCAGGATTTTGATGATTTTGGTGCCGCCCGCAGTTACGGTTTTCGCCGACAGCACCTGGGCCACGACCTGACCGGACAGGTGGGAACTCCGGTTATTGCCATTGAATCCGGCTATGTCGAGGCCATCGGCTGGAATCAATATGGCGGCTGGCGGTTGGGTATCCGCAGCTTTGATAAAAAACGTTATTACTACTACGCCCATTTGCGCAAAAATTACCCTTACTTCAAGACGCTGACAAAAGGCAGTGTGGTGCAGGCCGGGGATGTCATCGGCTATCTGGGACGAACCGGCTACAGCCCCACGGAGAACACCAATAATATTGAGGAACCCCATCTTCACTTTGGAATTCAGCTGATTTTTGATGAATCGCAGAAAGAGGGAGCTAACGAAATCTGGATTAACTGCTACGAGATCACCAAATTCCTGACGATGAACCGGGCGGCCACAGTTAAGAATCCGGATACCAAAGAATATTACCGGGTCTACCAAATAAAAGACCCCGCCGTTCCCGGCGGGGCGAAAGAACAAAATATCAATCATCCAGCCTCTGACTAACGGCCGGTCTTGCGGGTTCCGTCTGCGTCCAGAATATAACCATCCGGTGTTGTGGTGCTCTTCATCATAGCACCGGTATTTTCATTGCAGTAGTACATCTTTCCGTCCCACTCAATCCAACCGGTATTCATATATCCGTTTTCATCGAAGAAATACCAATTCCCTTTAATCTCCTGCCAGTTGTTCCTGGTATAACTGCCATTAGCGTGCTTGTACCACCAGCCGATTCCGTCATGCTCCCAGGTTCCCCAAAGGGGCATGCCCCCGGCTTCGCCATTCTTAATGGCATCTACCATCGCCTGATCCAGGGCGAGCACCTGCGACTGGGTCCATTCCCCTTTATTCTCCGGCACCAGTTTATTCAAGGGACGAACCCGCACATAATAACTGCCGACTCTGTTCATCATGGAGGAAAAATCATAGTATGTATTGTTGGTGGTTAAAATCGTTGCCCCCATGCCGACACCGTTCCGGTACAAACGTACTTCATAGCTTCCGGCTCCTCGCACTTCCTCCCAAACGGCATAGCCGCTGGCTACGAGTGTTACCTCTTCCTGATCACCCACACTTTCGGCAAGGGAAGGAAGTTTTACGGTCAATGCCAGGGTTTCTGAAGAATCCTGCTTAGACGCTTTTACATAGGTAGCACCGTTCAGTTTTACACTGCTGGCCTTGGTCAGGGCAAAATAATACCCGTCATCCGCATTCAGATAGATCGTAATCTCCGGAACGTCATCATCCACCCAGGAAAACCCGTTATTCATAATTTCGTAATAGTCCACCGTGCATCTGCCGGTGCGAACTTCAACCGCAATCTCTTCATCCCCATATTTGGTATCCGGCATTATCTCCGAAGTGATGTTAAGAGCAAGCGAATTGATCTTCTTCCTTGTTGCAGCAAATACCGGCACTGCCATCAGCCCCAGCAAAACAGCACACGTCAGCACCACCAGGCCGGTTCTCTTTACATGTTTCATATTATCATCCCCATTTCAAAATTACCGTTTTTTTTACTCTATTACAAACGGCAAAATATGTCAATACTCTTTCCTGTATTGTAAATTTACGCAAAGAAAATGTAAGAAATCACCATCCCCAGCCATCACATGATCCGGTCAACTTATAAAAAAGCCCCGCAGTGACAGATATGGAATATATCACCTCACCGCAAGGCCTCTCTTCTGAATTCTTATTTTGCATAATCCGTGGCGCGGGACTCACGAATCACATTGACCTTGATCTGACCCGGATATTCCAGTTCATCCTCGATGCGCTTGGAAATATCCCGCGCCATCAAAATCATGTCATCATCGCTTACCTGCTCCGGCACTACCATAATTCTTACTTCTCTACCCGCCTGGATAGCAAAAGACTTGTCCACTCCCTTGAAAGAATTGGTAATATCTTCTAACTGCTTCAATCTGTTTGTATATGTTTCCAAAGTCTCGCGTCTTGCACCGGGCCTTGCTGCTGAAATCGTATCTGCCGCCTGGACCAGACATGCAATCAGACTCTGTGGTTCAACATCGCCATGATGGGATTCTACAGAATTTACAACAACTGCCGACTCTTTGTACTTTCTGCACAAATCAGCACCTAACTGAACGTGTGATCCTTCCATCTCATGGTCAATGGATTTACCAATATCATGTAATAAACCGGCGCGTTTTGCCAGTCGGACATCCGCCCCTACTTCGGCGGCTAAAAGTCCTGCCAACTGCGCCACTTCCATCGAATGTTTTAACGCATTCTGTCCGTAGCTGGTTCTGAATTTCATCTTGCCAAGTAATTTCACCAATTCCGGATGGATACCATGAATGCCAACCTCCAGGGTTGCCGCTTCTCCATCCTCGCGCATATTAGCTTCTACTTCCTTCTGGGCTTTTTCAACCATTTCTTCAATTCTGGCCGGGTGAATTCTTCCGTCCACAATCAGGCGTTCCAAAGCAATCCTTGCGACTTCGCGTCTAATCGGATCAAAGCCGGATAATACTACTGCTTCCGGAGTATCATCGATAATCAGTTCCACCCCTGTCATCGTCTCCAGGGTACGGATATTACGTCCCTCTCGACCGATAATACGACCTTTCATTTCATCATTGGGAAGTTGTACGACCGATACTGTCGTCTCGGCCACATGATCGGCGGCACACCGCTGAATGGCGGTAACCACATAATCTTTCGCTTTTTTGTCAGCTTCTTCTTTGGCTTTGTTTTCCAATTCCTTAATCATTCTGGCAGTGTCATGCTTGACGTCTGCCTCCACAGATTTGAGAAGATATTCTTTTGCCTGCTCGGAGGTTAAACCGGATATTTTTTCCAGTTCCTGCATCCCTTTATCATATAATACCTCCACTTCGGCATTCTTCTTATTCAGGGCTTCCTCTCGGGCAGCTATTGCTGCTTCCCGTTTTTCCATGTTCTCTGCTTTTTTGTCCAGATTCTCTTCTTTACTTAATACACGTCTTTCATAGCGCTGAAGCTCAGCTCTTCTTTCCTTAGTTTCTTTATCCAGCTCATTCTTAGTCTTAATCGACTCTTCTTTCGCCTCCAGGAGAGCTTCTCGCTTCTTTGTCTCTGCCGTCTTTAACGC
>Ga0154002_1000106_pt1 | contig 19549 bp, 18 predicted proteins | sample TSNY086MetaG_FD_102276 | JGI IMG/M metagenome (GOLD analysis project Ga0154002, IMG submission 102276) | Attine ant fungus gardens microbial communities from New York, USA - TSNY086 MetaG | ecosystem: Host-associated > Fungi > Mycelium > Unclassified | place: USA: New York, Robert Cushman Murphy... | reverse complement strand
GAACTTCCGAAGTTCAGAGAATGATTATCTCCGGTAATCTTTTAAAATAATTCAGGAGGGGAAACTATTTTGAAAATCGTTGTATGTATGAAACAGGTACCTGATACAAAAGGCGGAGTTAAGTTTAAACCGGACGGAACATTGGATAGAGCAGCTATGCTTACGATCATGAATCCAGATGACAAAGCAGGTTTGGAAGCTGCATTAAGAATCAAGGATGAGACTGGCGCAGAGGTTACATGTATAACAATGGGGCTTCCGAAGGCAGAAGATATCCTTCGTGAGGCTATGGCTATGGGCGCTGATAAGGGAATCCTTGTAACAGACCGGGTTCTCGGTGGCGCTGATACATGGGCTACATCTACGACAATCGCGGGTGCACTTAGAAATATCGACTATGATTTAATCATCACAGGCCGTCAGGCTATCGATGGTGATACCGCACAGGTTGGCCCGCAGATTGCAGAACACCTTGACCTGCCGTTGATTTCCTATGCGCAGGCTATTAAGTTAGACGGCGGCGGCATTATCGTAAATCGTCAGTATGATGACAGATATCACGTATTAAGGGCAAAACTTCCTTGTGTTGTTACCGTTCTGGCTGAGTCAAATAAGCCGCGTTACATGACTCCAGGCGGGATCTTTGATGCGTGTGATGCAGAGATTACCACATGGGGAAGGGCAGATCTTAAGGATGTTGACGACAGCAACCTTGGTCTTGCAGGATCACCAACTCAGATCGTCAAGGTTTTCGATAAGGTTCGCAAGGGTAAAGGAAGTATGATGACTGCAGAGACGCCGGGGGAAGGTGCAGAGTATATCTTTAAAATACTGTGTGAGAAGCATGTCATCTGATAATGAGGAGAAAACAAATGAGTTTAAAACAATGCAAAGGCGTATATATCTATGTACAGCAGACAGATAACAAAATTGATAACATTGCTTTTGAATTATTAGGTAAAGCAACGGAACTGGCTGCTGATTTAGTAACGGATGTAACGGCAGTTCTTGTTGGCTTCAATGTAAAGGGAATGGCAGATGAGCTGGCTGCGTACGGTGCTGACAAGGTTATCGTTGTTGACGATCCGGTCCTGAAAGAATACCGAACTGAGCCGTATACACATGCGCTGACATCCGTGATCAAGGAGTTCAAACCCGACATTCTCTTAGTAGGTGCTACTGCAATCGGACGTGATCTTGGTCCTCGTGTATCTGCGCGTGTTGCTACTGGTCTGACGGCCGACTGTACGGTACTTGAAATCGGTGAATTCAAGGCCCGTGGTGATAAAGAACCTCGTCAGGGACAGCTTCTTATGACCCGTCCTGCATTTGGTGGAAACACCATCGCTACCATCGCTTGCCCGAACCATCGTCCACAGATGGCTACCGTACGTCCAGGCGTGATGCAGAAACAGGAGAAGATGGCTGGGGCGAAAGCAGAGATTGTCGAATTTAACCCAGGATTTGAAGCGAATGATAAATACGTGGAGATAATGGAAATCGTGAAATCCGTATCCGATACCGTTGATATCCAGACGGCTAAGATCCTTGTATCCGGCGGGCGTGGTGTCGGGTCAGCTGAGAACTTCGCGCTCCTTGAGGATTTGGCAGCAGCAATCGGTGGAACCGTATCCTGCTCCCGTGCGGCAGCAGACAGCGGATGGAAGCCAAAAGACCGGCAGGTTGGACAGACTGGCAAGACGGTACGTCCAGATGTTTACTTCGCAATCGGTATTTCCGGAGCCATCCAGCATACCGCAGGTATGGAAGAGTCCGATATTATTATTGCTGTCAACAAAGATCCGGATGCTCCTATCTTCGATATAGCTGATTATGGAATTGTAGGCGATTGCCTGAAGATTGTACCGCGGCTAACACAAGCGATTAAGTGGAGGTATCTGCATGGATAAAAGAACAAACAGATTCCTTCGTATTATGAATAAAGCCAAAGAGCACTCTTATGCGGTAGGAGCAGTCAATATCTTTAATTATATATCTGCATGTGCGGCAATGGATGCAGCCGAAGAAATCGGAAGGGATATTATTATCCAGACTTCGACAGGAACAGTGAGGGAATTCGGGGCAGGCCGTTTATTTGCAATGATCAATTTGTTGAGAGAGGGAAGAAATATAGATGTCGCATTGCATTTGGACCATTGTACCGATAAAGAACTGGGGAAAGAATGCGTTTTAGCAGGATGGGATGCTATCATGATGGATTTCTCCGCGAAGCCATTGGCGGAAAATATACGTGATACAAAAGAAATGAGGATGTTTGCCCATGAACATAATGTGGCAATTGAAGGGGAAGTCGGGGTGATTTGTGGTGTGGAGGAAGATATTGTAAGTGCTGTCGCTGTAGGTGCGGGTTATGAAGAAACGATGAAATTTATCAAAGAGAGCGGTGTAGATGCCATTGCTCCCGCCATTGGAACAGCTCATGGTGTGTATACTGGTGAGCCGGTACTTAACTTTGACCTGGTAGAGCAGCTTGGGAAAGAGAAAACGCCCATTGTGATTCATGGAGGTTCAGGTTTATCTGCGAAAACTTTCGGCAGATTGATTCAGCTTGGGGGCAGAAAAATCAACATATCTACCCTGGTCAAGCAGGCATATCTGGATACGGTTCATGAACTGGTGCTTTCTGGGGAGAAACTCTCTCCAATCAGTTTCGACAATCGTGTTTATACCGCGGTCAAGGAAGAAATCAAAAAACATTTACTGGTGTTTGGACAGCTGAAAGAAGAATTTTAAAAAGTGAGGGTACTATGAGAAATGTGTATGAATGTGATCTCCATGGACATACCAATCGTTCCGATGGCAACGATACGCCGAAAGAATTTATTGATCATGCCATAGAGCGTGGTGTTAAGGTTGCCGCAATAACGGATCACGATGTGATACCTCCGATGTATGTCGATACAGAATACGGACAGGAAGAGATCTGTACCTATGCGAAAAGGAAGGGTCTGATCCTCCTGAAAGGTATTGAGATATCCGCAGAAACCTGTGTGGATGATTTGCATCTGGTATGCTTTGGGTGTGATTGGAATGTGGATTATTTTGCCGATTTAGATCAGTTTACCATTAAAAGTAAAGTGAATAGTTATCAGAAGCTGATATCCGCTTTACGCGATATTGGTATGGATATTACCTGGGAAGAAGTCTTAGAAAACGGAGGACATCCCGTTATGGAGAACTATGTGCAGAAGAAGATGATTTTTGAGCTGATGGTAAGAAAAGGATATGCGGATAGCTGGAGTGCAGCGAAGCTTTTTGTGAAGACAATGCCAAATCTGAATATTCGCCGGGAGAAGCCTTCTACATTGGAGGTTATTCATCAGGTGCATGCATCTGGAGGCATTGCGATCATGGCACATCCATATTTGGTGAAAGGAAAAGTGATATTTCAAGGTATTCATATGAGCAGGGAAGATATGATCGATATATTGATTGAACATGGTCTGGATGGTATTGAAGCTGCGTATACGTATGATAAGACCAGCTATGGAGGTACCTGCAAGCCGGAGGAAATTGAGGAGAAAATTGTTAAGCGATATGCGGTGCGAGATTTCATCATATCTGGCGGTTCCGATTATCATAATGATGGAAAAAAGGGCGTGGAGAACCCAAGAGATATTGGTGATCGGGGAATATCTTTTGAACAGTTTTGTTGTTATGATGTGTTAAAAAGAATCGCTGATATAGGATAAAACAAAAAAATAAAAGAGCGGGGGCACTCCCGCTTTTGTAAATTTCATACTTGTATATATAAGTATTGACATGAATAGATAAAAGTGCTATTATCAAAATACACACATGTATATACAAGGAGGAAACTGAGAAAAACAGGAGGAAATTTATGTTTACAGTTAACTATGGTGAAAAAGGAGAAGGCAAATTAGGCATAAATTATACGCTTTTTTCTCTGGGTGCAGCTGCTGCCAGGGGAGAAGAAAGTATGGTTCAAAGAGTAACCAATCTTCAGATGAATGCAAAAGATTATGACCGTCTGCAGGGCAAAATAGATTACATTACAACATCTGCAAGATTTAAAAATGTAATCAAAACATTTGATGTGCCGGAAGGAGAAATACCGGCTGGTTTCCGTGTAGAGACGACTCTGACAGGAGATTGTGCAATCAGTGTGGATCTGGTACGTGATATCTCCTATGACAAGAATGGAATGAAACGCCCGACAGGTATGATCTTCTCCGCAGATTCGGCTAATCCTTACGAGATTGAACCTATCTCACCGCTTCTTGGCAATCTGACCTGCAATCCGGGCATTGTGTATGATTTATTCCTCAATAATCCCGACGCAAATATTGGTGGTAAGTTCAAAACCCGTGAAGAAGTCATGAAAGAGATCGGCTGCATCCTGGGACCAGGCTGTGATATTTCTGTGGAACTAAATAATCCATTTGAAAGAGACTTTAATAAGATACTGGAAGAATGTGAAGAATTCAAAGAATTGTTAAGTGAATACCGCCTTGTGGTTAAGGTGCCTCATACCGGTCCGGTTACGGCAGATAATGTACACCAGCTGATGAACGGAGATAAAAGGTTTGACATACGCTATGACACCTGCAATACAGTTTCTGCATTTGCAAGCCACAATCTGGCATTGAAGCTGCGTGACCATGGATACCGGGTGAACTATACATTGATGTTTGAACCATATCAAACCGCATTGGCACTGCAGGCAAAGCCGTATTTTATTAATAGTTTCATTCGTCACCGGATGAAACAGTCTGCGATGTTTAAAAAACTGACAGCAAGCTATGATGCAACAAAAGAGGAGCGATATCTCATGGAGCTTCGTGAATTTATGCTGGCGAATGACTATCTGGCTTCCAGTGAGACAGAGGCAGAGTTGGGATGGTGTTATGATAAGGCAAAGGATATTATCAGATATCGTCATTATAATGATGAAGCAGGTTCTGATGGACTGGATGGCGTACGTCATAATCTGCGATTGTTAAGACAGTCCAATCTGCGAGATACCCGTTTGATTTTATGCTCCATGGAAGGTGACTATAATTATCCGGATATTGACAGACTGATGGCCGATCCGGAATACCAGGATGTGGTCGATCGTGTCGTTATCACCGCAGAGCCAGGATATCTGGCCAGATTCACAAGTGCCAATCTGGTGGTAGGTTATCAGCGTCGTTTTATGAATGCAGTGAATAATGATCCAAATGTTGGAAAGAGAGGATGATCATCTATGAAGATCGCTATTGGATGTGATCCCAATGCAGGAGCGCTGAAACATATTTTAATAAAACATGTCAGTGCACTGGGGCATGAAGTGACTGATTTTGGAAGCGATGATCCGGTATATGCCAATGTTGCGATAACAGTGGGAGAAGCGGTTGCCCAGGGACGTTATCACAGAGGCATATTGATCTGCGGAACCGGTATCGGGGTATCCATTGCCGCCAATAAAGTGCAAGGGGTAACCTGCGCCCTTGTGACAAATATCTATCAGGCACAGAGAGCCCAGCTGTCGAATAATGCAAGAGTCATGGCATTGGGATCCCAGGTTACCGGCGTTGAGCTTGCTAAGGCATTAGTGACAGAATATTTGTCCAACGAATTTAATTCAAACTCCAGATCTACGATTAAGATTGCAAGAATTGATGAATATGAAAAAAGGAGAGAGTGAGGGAAGCTATGGATTGTCATGAATTAAAACAGATAGCGGCTAAATGCCGTCTGAATGCTCTGCGGATGATAAGAGCTTCTGGTCACGGACATATGGGTGGAGCTTTTTCTTGTATGGATATCGTTACAGCCTTGTATTATGCAGAGATGAATTGTGATCCGGCTGATCCTTACAAAGCAGACCGGGACCGGCTGATCCTTTCAGCAGGACATAAATGTCTGGCACAGTATTCTGTTTTGGCAGAAAAGGGATATTTTACCAAGAAAGATCTGGATACATATGGTGCGCTGGGGACTAAATTGCCTGGTCATCCCGACATGCATAAGCTGCCAGGTATCGAGGCCAATACCGGGGCATTGGGACATGGTCTGGCAATTGCACTGGGGATGGCGATGGGCATCCGTCTGGACAAAACGGATGCCAGAGTTTATGTGGTCATGGGCGATGGAGAGTTGGCAGAAGGCTCCAATTGGGAGGCTGTGGCGGCAGCAGCTCACCATAAGCTGACTAATTTGTGCGTATTTGTAGATTTTAATGGTTTACAAATTAGTGGCAGAGTACAGGATGTGATGGATTTTACGCCAATTGAGAAGCGTTTTGCTTCGTTTGGATGGAACGTAATCACGATTGACGGGAATGATATGAAGCAGATTCTTGCCGCACTGGAATCTGCCAGAAAAATGCAGCAAAAACCGACGGTGATCGTTGCAAATACGATTAAGGCAAAGGGGGTGCCGTTTGCCGAAGATAAAGCCGCATATCATTTCTGGTCACCGGATGAAGAGGAGCTGGCACAGGCAGAAATGTTTATAAAAGCAGAAGCCGGATTACAGGAGGATAAATGAAATGATTGGTAATTATGAAGATCCACGTAAGACATTTGGTGCAGCAGTATGCCAGGTGGGATTTGATGATGAACGAATTGTTCTTTTGTCTGCGGATAGTGGAAAAAGTTCCGGATTCGGTCCGTTTATAGAAAAATGTCCAGAACGATATTTTGAATTCGGCATTATGGAGCAGACCATGACGGGGGCAGCCTCCGGTCTGGCCACCACTGGTAAGATACCGGTGATTTGTGCCATCGCTCCTTTCGTTACTGCACGGAATTATGAGATGTTTCGCAATGATGTGGGCTATATGAGACAAAATGTGAAAATAGTCGGTCGAAATGGTGGAATTACTTATTCGGATTTGGGTTCTACCCATCATTCTCTGGATGATTTTGCATTGGCGGGTATGATTCCTGGTGTGGTTGTACTGTTTCCGCAGGATCCTAATGAGATTCGGGAGGCAGTAAAGGCCATGCTTGAACATAAAGGTCCTGTATATATGCGGATAGGTAATGCCAAACAGGAGAATCTATTTGATGGTGGGTTTGAAATCGGCAAGGCGCGTCTGATTTGTCAGGGAAAAGATGTTACGCTGGTAACCACTGGAAGCACTACCGCAGAAGCTATGAAGGCATGCAAGAGTCTGAAAACAAGGGGAATTTTTGTGGAACATTTGGGCATTGCTACGATTGTACCTTTGGATGAAAAGGCTATCTTGGAATCAGCAGCAAAAACTGGTCTGGTGGTGGTTGCAGAGGAGCATTATGAAGCAGGAGGACTGGGAAGCAGAGTTGCAGAGCTGTTAGCTTGCAACGGCTGTCCGGCCAGAATCATAAGGCTTGCAATCCCACATGATTATGCGATTTCCGGTCCATATGATGAAGTGATGGCGTATTATGGATTGGATGCAAAAGGGATTGAAAATGGCATTAATAGAGGCATTATCAGTAAAGAAAAATATTGACATTTTGAATGCATAATGGTATAGTGATGTTAGTACTTGTGTATACATGAGCAACAAAAATGAAACATGGCAAAAAACCAGAATAAGAGTGACTATGAATGCGCTAAATAGTCACGGGTATGGAGGGTTTTATTATGAGCAATTCAGACATCAGAAACATGAGCAAACATGATCTGGGACAGTTCTTTGAGTGTTCCCACGTAAGCTTCAATCCAAAGGAAAAGATCATTGAGAACTGTAACAATGCAATTAAGTACAACCTTGCCGGTGTATATTGCAATCCTTACGAGGTTCCGATCGTAAAACCGATTATTGAGGGAACGGGATTATTCCTTGGTATGAGTTTTGCGTTCCCGAGAGGAATCGATCTTCCGGATGTAAAAGCATACAATGCACTGAGAATTCAGGAACTTGGCGTAACGAATATTGATTTTGTCATGAACTATCGCGCAGCGAAAGAAGGCAACTGGGATATCGTGGAGGAAGAAGTAGAAAAGGTAAGAAATGCAGTACCGGAAGCAATATTAAAGATGATTGTTGAGTGCTGTGAACTAAATGATGAGCAGCTGATAAAGGCTGTACAGATTGGTGTGAAGAATAAAGTGGATTTCATCAAATCCAACACCGGCCAGTTGAAGGGACCATCGTTCCATCAGGTAAAACTGATCCATTCGCTGGTAAAAAATACGGGTGTATTATTAAAAGTATCTGGAGTTCAGATTCCTAAGCCACAAAATGCCTTCATCTATATTCTTGCCGGTGCAAGAAGAATCGGTTCCCAGAACCCATTTGAGATGTTAGATGGCATTGATGAACTGAGAGAGGCAGGTATTTTTTAGGAAGGAAATGGGAAGGTATTTTATATGAGTAAATATTTAGTGGGTATCGACGAAGGGACATCAGGATGCAAGACTTGTGTATTTGATCTGGAAGGCAATATTTTGGGGATGTCTTACAGGGAATATCCATGTATTTATCCGAAACCCGGGTATGTAGAGCAAAAGGTAGAAGATGTATTACCTCAATTATTTGCAACCTGTAAGGATGCCATTGAGAAATCACAGATTAATGCAGAGGATATTGTGGCTATGGGGTTATCAAGCATTTCTAATTCCTTTTGTTTGTTAGATGAAAACGAAGAGATTCTTCATGATTTTGTGGTATGGAATGATATCCGGGTTACAAGTGAGCAGCTCGACCAGTTAAAAGAGGCATTTACTCCGGAAGAGCATTATCATCAGGTGGGCAGACCGATCACAACAGCCAACGCAAGTATTGCAAAGCTCATATGGTTTCGCAACTATAAACCGGAAGTATTAGAGAAAACAGCAAGAATCTGCTGTACACAGGATTATTATCTGAAACAGTTTGGCGCAGATGATTATTATGTGGATGATACTTCTGCTTCCAGAATGGCTGCTTCCAGCATCCATACACATCAGTGGTCGGAGGAACATTTGCGGCTTGCAGGAGTAGAACATGTAAAGTTTCCGGAAATCATTGCTGAGCCAGGAAAAATAGTGGGAACCATCAAAGAGGATATTTCTGAAAAAACAGGTCTTCCTGTAGGGTGCAAGATCTGTCTGGGGGCCATTGATCAGAACTGCAGTACGTTTGGTGGCGGTCTGGTTGAAAGTGGTTCTGCGGTTATGGTAATTGGAACCTTTGGAAGCTGTTTTATCGCTTCCGACCAGCCGGCATATGATGTTAATATGAAATTGGTGGTCAAGGAAAATCACGGTATGGGAAACTATACGGTAGAGGGCATGTCCAGTGCAGCCGGTTCTGCTTTCCGGTGGTACCGCGATGTTTGCTGCCAAAAAGAAATATCGGATGCAAAAGAAACAGGAAAAGATGCATATGATCTCATCGTAGATGGTGCGAAAACATCTCCAATCGGTTCCAACGGTGTATTTTTTCTTCCATATCTCCAGGGAGTGTCTGCGAAACAGGATTATAATGCCCGGGGAACGTTTCTTGGGATGACATTGGGGAGCTGTCATAATGATATCAGCCGTGCGGTTCTGGAAGGAATCTGTTTTGAAATGTTGGATATTGTGGATGCGGAACGTGCAGCTGGCATTCCCCTCTCCAGTATACGGCTTGTAGGGGGTGCGTCTAAAAACGATTATTGGTGCCAGATGTTTGCAGATATTATGCAGGTCCCCATTGAAGTGGTGAAGTCAGATGAGGCGGGCTGCCTTGGTGCAGCTATGTATGCCGGCATCGCCTGTGGTATCTATGATTCTTGCTTGGATGCAGTACGGAAAGTGGTTTCCGTAGTCAAAGTGTTTGCTCCTGATACGGAAAAGGCAGAACGTTATCAGAACGTATTTGCAGCCTGGAAAAAAGCTTATGTTGCATTGAAGGACCGTTTTTACTAGACTAAGAAGGGAATGTGGATGAAATGGAAAAAACAAATAAGAAAAGTAGAGTAGAGAAAATAAGTGATTTCTTTGAATTTGTTATGCCGGATGCCATAACAATTGCAATTATCCTTTTAATTATTGTTATGTTCCTTGCAATTGCATTAACCGGAGCACCACTTATTAAATCTACAGATACGCAGCTAAGTATTGTGGACTCTGTTGGAACAAACTTTTGGCGGTTGCTGGCATTTGCAATGCAGATGTGTCTGGCATCTGTTCTGGGTACAGTTGTTGCAAAATCCCCGCCGGCAAATAAAGTTTTGGGGCAAGCCTGCCGTATTCCTAAAAGTGTATTGGGATGTTATATTTTCGTTTGTGTAAGCGGTGCGGTTTTGACATGGTGCCACTGGGCAGTAGGCTGGTTTGGCGTTCTTATTATCGCCAGGCAGGTTATGGTACAAGCTCATAAAAAAGGACTGAAGATCCATACTCCACATATGGTTGCGACTGCGTTTATCATCTGCCTTACTACCGGTCAGGGACCGTCGGCCAGCCAGATTGCATTTGCTGCAACACCAGGATATCTGAAATCCCTGGTTGACGCCGGAACTGCAGCAAATCTAAAGGAATTCTATTCGGTCATTGAAGTGGCTGGTACCCTAAAGGCGATTCTGACCCAGATTGTAGGAGCAATCCTTGTATTTGTGCTTCTCTATAAGATGAAACCAAAGGATGATGCCCCATTCTTTGATGGAATGACGGAAGAGAGACTGAATCTTTATAGCCAAACACCGGATTTGACTGTGGATAAGTCTACGATAGCCAAGAGATTGTCAAACAGTCTGATTATTGGCTGGTTTCTGGGCATCCTGCTGCTGATTTTTTCGGTAAAGAACCTTATGATAAACGGCTTCTCCGGATTTGGAATCAATGAGTTTAACATGCTTTTGTTTGGCCTGTCATTAATTTTATGTGTACGGCCGAGAATTTTTGGTGAATTGTTTAGGGATTCAGTAATGAGTGTTTGGGGTTTTATCGTACAGTTCCCATTGTATGCAGCCATTTTTGGCGTCATGACTGGTACCGGGCTGGACGGTGTCATTTCCAACGCGTTTCTGTCCATCGCCACTGCTACCACATGGCCAAGTATTGCGTTCGTATACAGTGCATTCCTGAATATTTTTGTTCCGTCCGGCGGATCAAAGTTCATCATTGAAGCACCTTATATTATTCCAATTACGGTGCAATTGAAGGTTCCATTGGACACCATTCTGCTGTCATATGGATTCGGAGATAACTGTACGAACATGTTGACTCCATTTTGGTGGATTGCACCGTGTGGTATCTGTAAGATCGACTATCACAAAGTTATGCCATACGCAGTAGTCGCCTGTCTGGTAAGCTTTATTTACTTTACCCTGGTACTGTTCCTGTGGTAATTGAAAACTAAACTATAAATATACTTAGAAACCCAGGACGGATATGCATTTTATATTCGTCCTGAAGTACTATCTGGAAATATTGTAAATGCAGATTGGGGGTCATTATAATGCGTTTCATAAAGCTGTTTTGGAAAAGAGCATTTGATTACAAAGGAGTTATTTCAAGAAAAGATTTTTTCTTAACGATGGCAGTAAATATGATTACATTTATCTTGATTAATCTGACAGCATTACTGTTTGCATGGGGAGATGCGGGAAATGAAGGACTTTTGCTGACCTTGGGAAGAATGGTTGCATATGTGGGCGTAGCGTATATTATTTTACAAATAGTTCCTTTGTGTTCGATGGTGATTCGGCGTCTGCATGATCATAATGGAAAATGGTGGTATATTTTGCTGGGAGTAAATCCTGTCGGCTTAGTGGCTTTGATTGCTCTTCTTTGCCTGGGCACTGTAAAGGAAAATAACAGGTGGAGAGAGGACGATATCCGGCGGGGCTATCTTCTGCAATAGAAATGAGGAGGTTATCATGGCAAAAGAATTAAATGGTATTAAAATACCGGATTTTGATCTGACAGAAAAGGTAGCAATTGTTACCGGCGGTACGAAAGGGCTTGGTCTTGCGATTACCACAACATTGGCAAGCTATGGGGTAAGAGTTGTCGTTGCAAGCCGTACGGAAGCAGATTGTATCCGTGTTACAGAGGAGCTTAATAAAGAGGGATGTGAGACATTTCCCTGGCCTGCCGATGTCACAAATATAGATAGCATCTATAAACTGGTGAATGCAACGGTAGAAAAGTATGGAAAAGTAGATATCCTGGTAAATAATGCAGGCAGTGCAGTAACAAAAATGGCGTTGGATATGACAGAGAAGGATTGGGATTACGTTATGAATCTGGACCTGAAGGCTTGTGTATTCTGCTCACAGGCAGTGGTAAAGCAGATGATAAAGCAGAAGACCGGAGGCAGGATTATCAATATTTCTTCCATGGATGGATTGGTTGGAGCAAAAGCCATCTCCAGCTATTGTGCGGCCAAGGGAGGACTCATTAATGTCACAAAAGCTTTGGCTTTGGAATGGGGACGCGATAACATCACGGTGAACTGTATTTGTCCGGGATATTTTAAGACAGAGATCAATGCCGATATGTTTGAAAATGAGAAATGGGTAAAATCAATTACCGATGCAACAGCAATGAGAAGAGTTTGCGAACTGGAAGAGATTACCTCTGCCATCGTGTATTTATGTTCGGATTATTCAGGCTATACCACAGGAACCTATATCTTGATGGATGGAGGTACCACAGCAAAATAAACCGGAGGAGAGATCTATGGATATGACGTTAAAAAAAAGGAGTGACAAAAGGATGTCTCTCAAAGAGGCAGTGAAGCAATTTGTGCTGGCGGGGGGGAGCGTTGCATTTTCCGGAATGGCTGGAGAACAATGTGTCGCACCTGCTCATGAGATTATTCGCCAAAAGATTGGCGGGCTTACTTTAATCGGTGACAGTCCCTGTGATCCGGGAGATTTAATGGCAGGAGCAGGTCTGATTGACAGAATGGAAATAGCATGGTGTGGTTACGCAGTGGCGGGCATGGGGCCAAACTTTCGAAGGGCTTATGAGAAAAAAATCCCCAAGGGCATCAAAATCAATGACCACTCTAACTTTGGAATGGGGCTTAGATACATGGCTGGTGCCATGGGTGTGCCATTTATGCCGACAAAATCTTTTTTAGGATCCGATGTGCTTACTTATAATGAGGATATCAAGGTAATGGATGATCCATTCGGTTCGGGGCCCATTGCTCTTGTTCCAGCCATCTGCCCAGATGTGGCATTTGTCCATTGTACCCGTGCCGATAAGCATGGTAATGCCCAGATTTTTGGATTCAGCGCCAATGCAGAGAACCTGGCACGTTGTGCAGCATATACGGTGATCACTTGCGAGAAGCTGGTTTCAACTGAAGAAATCCGTGAGACTGCCAATCTGACAATTATTCCCCAGTATACAGTAGATGCTGTTGTGGAAGTACCCTTCGGGAGTCATCCGTGGAACTATCCTTACTTATATCAATATGACATGCCATTCCATATGGATATGCAAAAAATCTTTAAAACAAGGGAAGGCTTTCTGGAGTGGCTGCATGAATGGATCTACGGAGTAGATGAGTGGGAAGGCTACCTGCAGAAGGTTGGCTATGACAGATTATTTAAGCTGGCAGAGCTGGAGCGTAAATTCCAGAAGGTGCCTTATTAATGAGAAGGAGGAATCAGAGATGGCAGACTGGACATTATCAGACTTAATGATTGTTGCCTCCGCCAGAGAAATCAAGGACGGCGATGTGATTTTCGCTGGCGTGGGGAAACCGGTTTTGAGCGCATTATTGGCAAAGCTTACTTTTGCACCAAATGCAGTGATTTGTACGGAATCCGGTTCCATTGGCTCGGTGCCTGACCGACTGATGCTTGGAATCGGGGATAATGCAGGTGTGGAGCATGCATTCTGCTGTACATCCCTCTGGCGGTTATTTGCAGATCAGCAGAAAGGTTATGTGGATATCGGTATGGTTGGAGGTGCCCAGGTCGATAAATATGGGAACTTGAATTCTACAGAGATATTTGACCCAAAGATTCGTTTCACTGGCTCTGGGGGAGCCAATGATATTGCCAGCAGTGCGTTGCGGACAGTAATCTCCATGCCCCTTGGTCCAGGCAAATTTGTGGACAAGATTGATTATTGTACTTCGCCAGGATGGCTGGAGGGCGGTGACAGCAGAACGAAGGCTGGATTGACACAGGGGGGACCCTCCGCTGTCATTACCGATAAATGTATCTTTCGCTTTCGGGAAGACACTCATGAAATGTATCTTGCCAGTATTCATCCAGGTGTAACGGCAGAAGCTGTTAAAGCACTGATCCCCTGGGAGCTGAAGGTGACAAACGATCTTGGTGAGACTCCAGTACCAACGGAAGCGGAATGTGCACTGATACAGCATTTGGATCCGGGACAATATTATACCGGAACTGGTCTGGGACGCATGACATTTGAAAGCTATGTGGAATTGATGGAACAGTTTTATGAAATGAAGTTAGCAAAGGAGCGCTGACAACTCTATGCTTATGGAAGGAAAGGATTGGAAATGATATGAAAACAGGGAAGGAATATAAAGATAGTTTAAGTACAAGAGATATCAAGGTTTATTTTAAAGGAGAGCTGCTGGACAGCAGGGAAGTTATTGATAATCCTTATATGAAAGGGCATGTGAACTCTGCGGCGATGACCTATGATCTGGCCATGGATCCCCAATACGAAGATTTAATGACTGTCACTTCCCATTTGACAGGGAAGAAGATTAACCGGTTTACCCATATCCACCAGAGTACCGAAGATCTGATTAAGAAAGTTAAAATGCTCCGCATGATCTCGCAGAAAACCGGCACCTGCTATCAGCGTTGTGTAGGCTTTGATGCAGCCAATGCACTCTATAGCGTAACCTATGAGATGGATCAAAAGCTGGGCACCAATTATCATGATAGATTTGTGAATTACCTGAAACGCTGGCAGGAAGAAGATCTTATGATTGCCGGGGCGATGACAGACCCCAAAGGTGACAGAGGCCTGCGACCTCACGGGCAGCCAGATCCGGATATGTTTGTCCATGTTGTCAGTAAAGATGACCGTGGAATTGTTGTTCGGGGAGCGAAGATGCATATGACTGGTATGATAAATTCCCATGAGATGATTCTGATGCCTACCACCGGTATGGGAGAAGACGAAATGGCATATGCAGTTTCCTGTGCTATCCCGGTGGATGCACCCGGTGTGTTCCATATCTTTGGCCGTCAGACCAATGATGACCGTAAGTCAGAAGGAGAGATTGATCAGGGAAATGCAAAGTTTGGTGTTGTTGGGGGTGAGTGTCTGACCATACTAGAGGATGTATTCGTGCCTTGGGAACATGTTTTTATGTGTGGTGAATATCAGTATTCCGGAATGTTAGTAGAACGTTTTGCCTGTTATCACCGCCAGAATTATGGTGGATGTAAAGCCGGTGTGTCTGATATCGTAACCGGTGCCGCCGCCGTTGTAGCAGATATGAGTGGTTACGGCAGGGCAAGCCATATCAAAGATAAGCTGAATCAGATGATGCATCTGACAGAAACCTTATATTGTTGTGCCATCGCTTGTTCGGCAGAAGGCAAACCAACTGCTTCCGGCAATTATTATGTGGATGCATTACTTGCAAATGTAGATAAACATAACGTGACATCCATGATTTATGAGATTGACCGCCTGGCTCAGGATGTGGGCGGCGGAATACTGGCAACGCTTCCATCGGAAGCTGATTTTCGTGATCCGGTGATCGGAAAATATATTGAGAAGTATGTAAAGGGAGTTGAAGGAGTATCTACCGAAGACCGTATGCGTATGCTCCGTCTCCTTGAGGTCATGACTGGCGGTGTGGCATTGGTGGAATCTATGCATGGTGCGGGATCTCCACAGGCACAAAAGGTAATGTATGCGAAGCTTTCCGGTCTGGCCGGGAAGAAGGCAGCTGCCATGAAAATTGCGGGTGTCGACCCGGAAAAATATGCAAAGTTCAAATAGTGTAAAACGAGTGGGAATTAAGTTCTGCGGGCATTGCTCCCCCAGACGGGATATGCAAAGGCTTGTACTCCTTATTCTCAATGCATGCGAGGCAGGCTGTGCAAAACAGCCTGCCTTTGTGGGATCAATCATTCATGTTACTCCGGAAACCGTGGATTACTGGCAGGTCGAAGCAAAAGAGTTATGCAATACCGGTTATAAAGAAGCTCGAAGGATCCGGGTTAATGTTTGCGGATTTCTCATGACAGGTCAAAAAATTATAAAAAACTAATAAAAAAATTGAATTTACTGAAAATATAATTACTGTTAGAATCATTGTATGAAAGGAATAGTGATATAAAAAAATGAAATGGAGGGCTACTATGAAAAAAATGAAGAAATGGGCTGGCGGTTTTATGGCAGTTGTATTGACAGCCGGCATGTTGTCTGGATGCACGGGTGGGAGCGGAAAAGGCAGCGAACAAACCAATCAGCCTACTCAGACGGGGAATACTGTCACGGAGTCAACCGGAACAAATGGGGAGAAGATCACGATTGGATGGGCAATGGCATATTTTGATCACCCGGTCTATCAGTTGTTGATGCAGGGTGCACAGGAAGTGGCGGGCGGCCTCGACAATTGCGAACTGATTTTTGCAGACGGCAAAAACGACGCCACCACCCAGGCATCACAGATCGATACATTTATCGCCCAAGGGGTAGACGCGATCATTCTGACAGCAGCGGTTTCCGATCCTATGCTGCCTTCAATCAAGAAAATCAATGATGCAGGAATCCCCCTTATCATCGTAGACAGGAGGATCTTAAAACAAGGACAGGATGTGAAATGGGAATGCTATGTGACCTGGGATATGGTTTTATCGGGAACGCAGGGGGCGGAACAGACCATTGAAGCACTTGGCGGTTCCGGAAGTGCCGGCGGCAAGGTGGTTGTGGTTGAAGGGACAGCTGGTGCCGGTTCGACGATTGACAGGGGCGGAGCCTATTATTCAAAGCTTGAGGAAGAACCCGGCATTGAAGTCATCTATAAAGTGGACGGTGATTTTGACCGGACTAAGGGAATGGAGGTAACCGAAACCATTCTTCAGAGATATCCCAATAAAGGTGATTTTGATGTGATCTATTATATGAATGATGAGATGGCGCTGGGCGGACTCCAGGCTATTGAAGGGGCAGGTCGAATGGGCGAATTTCAGGTTATCAGCGTGGACGGGGAGAAGGAAGCCCTGGATGCGGTCAGAGCCGGAAAAATCAATTACGAAGTAATGTTTAAGCCGGATGAGCAGGCAGTTGCGGTGGAGATTGTATACCAGTTAGCTAAGGGTGAGAAGGTTGATTACAGTGCAATTGAATACAAGGGAGCGTCGATCGAAGTGACGGAGACGGACGATGGGTTCATTTGGGTAAGACCAACTTGTTACAAGATTGACAGCACAAATTGCAATGAACCTGAGTTTTTAGGCTGGTAATGTTAAGGAGAATGAAAGATGCAGACATCAGTAAAAGAACCGTTTCATTTTCAGATATATCAAAAACCGATACGCACGGAACGGATCGACAGATTATATGAATATGTAGGGGCTTCCAAGGTGGGCATGTGTATGGAGCGAGGGAGGATTATCACCAACATATATAAGGAAAATCGTTCGCTTCCGCCGATTTTGCTGAGAGCCAAAGCCTTGGCGGAAATTTTGGCACAGATGTCCATCTACATTCTGCCAGGCAGTCTGCTGATGGGAAATCAGGCCAGCAAACCCAACTATGCCCCCTTGTTTCCGGAATATGCCGTGGATTTTCTGGAGGAGGAATTTGTCAACGGTAATCCCTATTATCCGGACGAGCGTCCCGCTGACAATATTGAATACCAACGCAGTGATATACCAGAATTAAGGGAAATGATCGGGTTCTGGATGGGCAATACCCACAAGGACCGATTGTATGCAAATCTGCCGAAAGAAGCTATCTCCGCACAGGACGACGTGGGCACCGTCAATATTGTCAACTTCATGCATGGCGGCTGTGGCCATCTGACTCCGCCGTGGCCGTGGCTGTTCCGGCATGGGTTGGGAGAGATCATTCGGATTTGCGAGGAGCATATTGCCGGATTAGAACGATGGACCATTGAAGGAATTGAGAAAAATCATTTTTACCAGTCGGCAATTACTGTCTGCCAGGCCCTGATTGCATATGCAGGGCGATACGCGGAGCTGGCAGAACGGATGGCAGAGCAGGAGGAGGATAAGAAACGGATCGCCGAGCTTCGGGAACTGGCCAGAATCTGTCGCAAAGTTCCGGAAAAACCGGCTGAAACTTTCCACGAGGCGCTGCAGTTTATGACCTTTGTGCAATTCGGCATTCAGATCGAGGATAATGCCCAGGGCATTAGTCCGGGCCGTTTTGACCAGGTCATGATATCTTATTACAACAACGATATTGCGGACGGGTGCCTGACGAGAGACAGTGCTTCTGAACTGATTCAGAATTTCTTTGTGTTGTTGTCCACCGTCGAGCGGATGAGATCTTGGGAGGATACGGCTTACTTCAGGGGCAAGCCAATTTTCCAGAACCTGACCACCGGTGGAATTGATCCGCAGACCGGCAAAGATGCTACCAATGAACTTTCGTACATCATCATGGACTGTATCGCCAATACAAGGACCCTGCAGCCATCCCATTATGTCAGATGGCATAAGGATACGCCGGCAGAATTTAAATTAAAAATTGCGGAAACGATCCGGCTGGGCACAGGATTCCCGGCGGTTGCCAATGATGAGCTTTACATACCGGCAATGATGAACCGTGGATACAGCCAGGAGGATGCTTCTGATTACTGTATTGTAGGCTGTGCGGAGCCGGGAGTGGCGGGGCTTAGAGGCGGACGTACCGGTGCGGCCTGGTTTTGTCTCGCCAAAATCCTCGAAGTAAGCCTGTATAACGGAACAGATCCCAGAAGCGGCATTACGCTGCACCGCAACAAAAGCGGCAAGGATCTGGAAGATTTCGAAAGCTTTGAAGAGGTCTGGGAGGCTTTTGCGGATCAGATGAAATATTATGCCATGATCCATGCGGTTATGGACAATACCACCGACTGGCTGTGGGAAGAGTATATGGAAGAGCCGCTGACCTCGGTAATGGGATGTACCCTTACGGTGTTGGAGCGGGGCAAGTCCATCAAGCGGGGCGGCGCTAAATATGATTTTACCGGCAACGAGACGATCGGCACGGCCAATACCGGCAACAGCCTGTATGCCATCAAAAAGCTTGTTTTTGATGATAAACTTATCACCGGAAAACAGCTAAAGCATGCACTGCTGACTGATTTTTCGGATATCGCTACCATGCCTACCGGACCACAGATTCAGCAGATGTGCCTGAATGTACCAAAGTACGGAAACGATATGGAGGAAGTGGATCTGCTGACAAGCAAGGTGCTGGAAGCAGTCTGCGAGGAGCTTCCCAAATATAAAAATACCCGGCATGGCAGAGGTCCCATCGGCGGCGTATTCCAGGCATCGACCACCACCGTATCTGCCAATACGCCATTCGGTATGCTGACCGGTTCACTGCCGGACGGACGGGCAGCGGGGATGTCGCTGTCTGACGGACAGTCGCCGATGCGGGGAACCGACATCAAGGGACCTACGGCAGCGGTAAAATCGGT
>Ga0154002_1000105_pt1 | contig 19559 bp, 15 predicted proteins | sample TSNY086MetaG_FD_102276 | JGI IMG/M metagenome (GOLD analysis project Ga0154002, IMG submission 102276) | Attine ant fungus gardens microbial communities from New York, USA - TSNY086 MetaG | ecosystem: Host-associated > Fungi > Mycelium > Unclassified | place: USA: New York, Robert Cushman Murphy... | reverse complement strand
GTCAGAGCGGCTATCGTGGAAGCAGTGACCGTCCCCAGGGTCAGGGCGGCTATCGTGGAAGCAGTGACCGTCCCCAGGGTCAGGGCGGCTATCGTGGAAACAGTGACCGTCCCCAGGGTCAGGGCGGCTATCGTGGAAATAATGACCGTCCCCAGGGTCAGGGCGGCTATCGTGGAAATAATGACCGACCTCAGGGTCAGGGCGGCTATCGGGGGAATACCCCCCAGGGCCAGGGCGGCTATCGCGGGAATACCCCCCAGGGCCAGGGCGGCTATCGCGGCAATAACTCCCAGGGAGCTGACCGTCCCCGTCCTGCCGGCGGAGATTTTGGCGGCTCCGGAATGGCAAAGCCCAGCGGCAAGAACCAAAAGGGCACTCAAAAGCCACAGGGACGTTACGATAAGAAGGGCAGTGACGATCTGCGCCGGCCCGGCACAAAGGTCGCGAACAAGGACCTTGCAAAGCCGGCAAGACCGACGAGGAGAGAAGCAGAAAAACCGCAGATCAAGATGATTGTGCTGCCGGATGTTCTGACCATTAAAGAATTGGCAGAAAAGATGAAAATCCAGCCTTCGGCAATTGTGAAGAAGCTGTTCTTATCTGGCAAGGTGGTTACGGTTAATCAGGAAATTGAATACGAAACGGCTGCAGATATTGCGGTTGAATTTGACGTGCTGACAGAGCAGGAAGTAAAAATTAATGTAATTGAGGAGCTTTTGAAGGATACAATCAAAGATTCTGAGGAATCCTTACAGGAGAGACCGCCGGTTGTGTGCGTCATGGGTCACGTTGACCATGGTAAGACCTCGCTGCTGGATGCAATCCGGAAGACCAATGTGATTGCAAAGGAAGCAGGTGGTATCACACAGCATATCGGTGCCTATATGGTCGAAGTAAATGGACAGAGGATTACCTTTTTGGATACACCGGGACATGAAGCCTTTACTGCAATGCGTATGCGTGGTGCCAAATCTACGGATATCGCCATTCTGGTGGTAGCAGCGGATGACGGCGTAATGCCGCAGACGATTGAGGCCATTAACCATGCAAAGGCTGCCGGAGTAGAAATTATTGTGGCAGTGAACAAGATTGATAAGCCGGGTGCCAATGTAGAGAAGGTAAAGCAGGAACTCACCGAGCATGAACTGATTGCAGAAGACTGGGGCGGCAGCCATATATTTGTGCCTGTTTCCGCTAAGACGGGAGAAGGCATCCAAAGTCTGCTCGAGATGGTTCTCTTGACGGCAGAGGTGAAGGAACTGCAGGCAAACCATGAACGAAATGCACGAGGTCTCGTAATTGAGGCTCAGCTGGATAAAGGAAAAGGCCCGGTTGCTACCGTACTGGTACAGAAGGGAACCCTGCATGTAGGAGATACGATTGCGGCAGGCTCTTGTTTTGGTAAGATCCGTGCCATGATGGATGATAAGGGACGCCGTGTGAAGACGGCTGGTCCCAGTGTACCGGTAGAAATCCTGGGTCTCAGTGATGTACCGAATGCCGGTGAAATCTTTTTGGCTACGGATACGGAGAAAGACGCCAGGACCTATGCAGAGACCTTTATTGCGGAAGGTAAGAAGAAGCTTCTGGATGATACAAAGGTGAAGCTGTCTCTGGATGATCTGTTTACGCAGATTAAGGCAGGTAACGTAAAGGAGTTAAACCTGATTATTAAGGCAGACGTTCAGGGTTCTGTTGAGGCGGTGAAGCAGAGTCTTGTGAAGCTTTCGAATGATGAGGTTGTAGTTAAAGTGATCCATGGCGGCGTTGGTACGATTAATGAGTCAGATGTAACACTGGCAGCAACCTCCAATGCAATCATTATCGGTTTTAATGTACGTCTGGATGTAGCGGCTAAGGCGACGGCAGACAGAGAAAAGGTAGATGTCCGCCTGTACCGAGTAATCTATCAGGCAATTGAGGATGTGGAAGCAGCCATGAAGGGCATGCTGGATCCTGTATTTGAGGAACGCGTACTGGGTCATGCGGTGATCCGCCAGCTGTTCAAGGCCTCTGGTATTGGTACCATTGCCGGCGCTTTCATATTGGATGGTAAATTTGTCCGTGGCTGCAGCTGCCGGATTACCCGGAATGGCGAGCAGATTTACACGGGCCCTCTGGCATCCCTGAAGCGGTTTAAGGATGATGTGAAGGAAGTGCAGACCGGATATGAATGCGGTCTGGTGTTTGAGAAGTATAATGATCTGCAGGAAGACGATACCATCGAAGCTTACGATATGGTAGAAGTTTCCCGCGCATAATGGAGATAATATGAAGAAAAACAGCATCAAAAATGTGCGTATTAATGCAGAGGTTCAGAAAGAATTGAGCAATATTATCCGCGGTGAGGTGAAGGATCCCCGAATCCATCCCCTTACCAGCGTGATAGCGGTAGTAGTTGCTCCGGATCTGAAGACCTGTAAGGCCTATATCAGTGTATTGGGAACGCCGGAACAGGCAGCCGATACACTGACCGGGCTGAAGAAGGCGGAAGGCTTTATCCGGAGCCAGCTGGCTAAGAACCTCAATCTGCGGAATACTCCCCAGATACAGTTTATTTTGGATCAGTCGATTGAGTATGGCGTTGCCATGACGAAGAAGATTCAGGAAATCACGGGAGAAGATGAATGAAAAGGGTAGAGGAAGTCATAGCAGGAGCCCGCAGTATTGCCATAACCGGACATGTACGGCCGGATGGCGACTGCGTCGGCTCTTGTCTGGGGCTTTATAATTACATAATTCACATTCAGCCAGAGGCTCAGGTACAGGTGTATCTGGAGCCTTTTGCCGCTCCTTTTTCTTTTTTAAAGGGAGCCGATAAGATCCTCCAGGACTGTACGAAAGACTATTGTTATGACGTGTGCTTTGCACTGGACTGCGGAGATTTTGAACGGCTGGGAGCTGCGGGCAAATATTTTGCCTCCGCGAAGAAGAAGGTGTGTATTGACCATCACATTACCAATAACGGATATGGTGACATTAATTGGATTCAGGCGGAAGCCAGTTCTACCTCTGAGCTTTTGTACATCTGTATGGAAGACGAGGCAGTAGATCTTGCAGTGGCCGAATGTCTGTATCTGGGAATTGTGCATGATACCGGCGTGTTTAAACATTCAAACACAGCAGGAATCACGATGGAAATTGCAGGGAAGCTCTTAGAGAAAGGTGTGTCCTCTGCTTATATTATTGATGAGACCTTTTATAAGAAGACTTTTGCACAGAACAAGGTACTGGGCCGGGCACTGGATTCCGCTTGTTTATGGTTGGGCGGAGCCTTTATTACCGGCGTTGTGAGTAAGGAAGATATGGAGAACTATGGCTTAGAAGCCAAGGACCTGGATGGTATCGTCGATCAGCTGCGGATTACTTCTGGTGTTGCGGTGGCAGCTTTTCTATATGAAGCAGACAGTCAGGGGCCGGAGTATAAGGTCAGCTTACGGGCCAATGGTGAGATCGATGTCAGCCGGATCGCCATGCACTTTGGCGGCGGCGGTCATGTGAAGGCAGCAGGCTGCACGATGACCGGTCAGTGGAGGGCGATCGCAGAGATACTGAGCGGCCTGGTGGCAGAACAATTAGGACGAGCAGGATAAAATGGACGGTATTTTAAATATTTATAAAGAAAAAGGATACACTTCCCATGATGTGGTGGCAAAGCTCAGGGGGATTCTTCGGCAGAAAAAAATCGGGCATACCGGGACCCTGGATCCGGATGCAGAGGGTGTGCTGCCGGTATGTCTGGGCAAGGCGACCAAGCTGTGCGATATGCTGACGGATACGGATAAGACCTATCGCGCAGTACTGAAGCTGGGAGTAGAGACGGATACACAGGATCTGAGCGGTTCTGTATTAGCGGAAAAGCCGGTTACGGTAACGGAGGATCAGATCCTGGAGGCAGTCCAATCCTTCCAGGGAGAATACAGCCAGATTCCGCCGATGTACTCTGCCTTAAAGGTAGGGGGACGAAAGCTATATGAACTGGCCAGAGAGGGAAAGACCATAGAACGGCAGCCCCGGCTTATCCGGATTCATGAAATCCAGGTGAAAGCGCTGTGCCTGCCGTATATTACCATGACCGTATCCTGCTCGAAGGGAACCTATATCCGCACCCTTTGCCATGATATTGGACAGAGACTCTCCTGTGGCGGTGCAATGAAGTCCCTGGTGCGTACAAAAGCAGGTGCTTTTTATATAGAAGAAAGCCTGACACTGAAGCAAGTGGAAGAGCTTAGGGACCAGAACAGACTGGAGACACAGCTGGTGCCAATCCGCCATATGTTTGCCCATCTTCCGGTATTCCAATGCGGGGAAGATCACGAAAAAGCCCTGCAAAACGGGAATATTCTACGGCCGGAATGGGGAAGCTGCCCGGAGAAACCGACCGGTCAGGTGATTGTGACAGATGCAGAGGACAAGCTGATTGGCGTGTACCTTTTCAGGGAGGATACCGGCTGCCTGCATCCACAGAAAATGTTCCTGACTTAGAGAGAAATGGCTCATTAGGAGGCAAAACATGCAATATATACAGGATACTATGGACATTCAATTGGAGGAACCATCCATTGTGACCCTGGGTAAATTTGATGGGTTTCATCGTGGTCACCAAAAATTGATCTCTTACTGTGTACAACATAAAATGCAGAATGAAGCGGCAGTAGTATTTACGTTTTCGACCTCCCCTCAGATTTTTTTGACCGGACGGGCCGGAGATCAGATTGTGACCAGGGCGGATAAGCTCCGTATGGCCGCAGAGAGGGGGGTAGACGTTCTGATCGAATACCCATTTACCGATGAGGTACGGCGAATGCCTCCTGTTGATTTTTTAGAAAAGGTGTTGATCCGCCGGTTGAATGCGAAGAAAATTGTGGTGGGGCCGGACTGCCGGTTTGGCTATCAGGGGAAGGGAACGGCGGCACTGCTGCAGCAGATGGCACCCCGCTGCGGATATGAGCTGGTGGTGGTAGAGAAGGAAATGCATCATGGGGAAGAAATCAGCAGTACCCGGATTAAGGCCTGTCTGCGCCAGGGACAAATCGCAGAGGCAAACCGGATGCTGGGATATGATTTTGGTATTACAGGCCCTGTGGTACATGGACGGCAGCTGGGAAGGACGATCGGAATTCCCACGATTAATCAGGAAGCGCCGCCGGAACAGGTAATGCCCTTAGCCGGGGTGTATCACGCAGAGATTCTGTTAGAGAGCCGTGTGTGGCAGGGGATCGCCAATGTTGGACGCAAACCGACGATTGAAGGTGAGAGACCGGTCGGCGTGGAGACTTATATCTTTGACTTTGATCAGGACATCTACGGCAGGACGATACGCGTGAATCTTCTGGAGTTCATCCGTCTGGAGCAGAAGTTTGAATCGGTAGAGGCACTCAAGCAGCAGATCTGCTCAGATGAAGCATTTGTGCGCGGTCGGATAACTGGAAAATATTTTGAATAAGGGCTTGACATATATTGAAAATATTGTTATCATGAGTGCGTAACAAATGTAACAAATATGTAATAAAATGGAAGGCTGGGGGTGCGAATTTGACTCGGCAAGGAAGAAGAAAAGCAGGAGTAATCCTCTCATTATGTGCCTGTTTGACAGCAGGACAAGTTGTTCTGGCAACAGGCAATACGACCAAGGATGAGACAAATACACTGTATGTAGGAGGTGCTGCGGCAGTATTCGCAGACTACAACAGCAGTGAAAATACGAATACCGGTAACCGTTATAGTATGCAGATTTCGATTCCGCAGGCAGAGACTTCTGCGACAGAAACAGGAAGCACTAAGACTCTGATCGCGGGTGTCACGGAAGTGATCAGCCGGAAGTCGGAGACGCAGACAGAAGCACCGGCAGAGACGCAGACGGAAGCAGTAACGCAGGCAGCGTCAGAGGGCGTGGCAGACGAGACTGCGGCAGCGCCGGAGACAGCTGCAGCGACAGAGGAGACAGCCGCCGTTGCTGAATCCAAAACGGATACCGAGAGAGCGCAGCGTCAGGCTGCAATCGAAGGTTTTTCCAATATGGGAATTGCAGTTGTGGGGTATTCCTATCTGAATGTCCGTGAAGAGCCCTCCACGGATGGCAAGATCGTTGCCAAGATGATGAATAATTATGCCTGTGATATTCTTGAAACAGTCGCAGACGGCGCCTGGTATAAGATTCAATCCGGTTCCATTACCGGATATGTGTCTGCAGAGTTTATCCTGACGGGGGAAGAAGCCAAGGAGCGGGGACTTGAGGCGGCAGAGAAACGTGTTATCATAAACTCGGAAACGGTAAATGTCCGCACGGAGCCCTCTATTGAATCCGCTATCTGGACACAGGTGAATGATCATGAGCGTTACGATGTGATACAGGAATTGGATGGCTGGACAGAGATTGAGCTGGACAGTTCTACCGGTTTTGTGTCTGCGGAGTTCACGGAAGTACGTTATACCCTGAATCGCGCAATCGCCTTTACTCCAGAAGAAAAGGCAGTACAGAAAGAGAATTCTCTCCGTAGCCAGATTGTAAATTACGCAATGCAGTACCTGGGTAACCGTTATGTGTGGGGCGGCGAGAGCCTGACCAACGGAGTAGACTGTTCCGGATTTACGATGAAAGTATATGAGCGCTTTGGAATATACATGAGCCATTATACCGGCTCTCAGGCAGTAGAAGGCCGTAAGATCAGCCAGTCCGAAATGAAGAAGGGTGACTTAATCTTCTATGCGAAGAATGGCACGATCAACCATGTATCGATCTACATTGGCAATGGACAGGCAATTCATGCAAGAAGTGCTAAGAGAGGAATTACGATTACCGATTGGGATTACAGAACTCCGGTTAAGATCGTATCCTTCCTGGATGATTAAATAAGAGTTTACAAAAATCCACACGTATGATATAATACGTGTGGATTTCGCCGTTACGGGGCTCCCGGATACTCCGACCAGGGCTTGGTAAATGGTAAGAACAGAATTTAAAGGAGGAAATCAACATGATTTCAAAGGAAAAGAAAGCTGAGATTATTGCCGCTTATGGAAGAAGCCCGGAAGATACCGGCTCACCGGAAGTTCAGATTGCTATTCTGACGGAGAGAATTACAGAGCTTACAGAGCATCTTAAGGAGCATAAGAAGGACCATCATTCTAGACGCGGTTTGCTGAAAATGGTTGGTCAGAGACGTGGTCTGCTGGATTATCTGAAGAAGACCGATATTGAAGGCTACCGTTCCTTGATTGAGCGTTTAGGAATCAGAAAATAACAAGTAAATGCATAGGGTGGAGGAATCCACCCTATCTGTCATTCTAACACACTCGGCAGCATGTGTTCGAGACCACTGAAAAGCATGTCGGTCACGGCGTATTTTTCAGTAGTTTCGATACGTCTGCTCCGGTGAAAATAAAAGGAGATAGAAATATGTACAAGAGTTATACGATGGAGCTGGCTGGCAGACCGCTGACAGTCGAGATCGGCAGAGTGGCTGCCCAGGCAAACGGAGCGGCATTTATGCATTATGGTGAAACCGTGGTTCTCTCCACTGCGACTGCTTCGGACAAACCCCGTGAAGGGATTGACTTTTTCCCCTTGAGCGTAGAGTATGAGGAGAAAATGTACGCGGTAGGTAAAGTACCCGGCGGCTTTAACAAGAGAGAAGGAAAGGCCAGCGAGCATTCGGTTCTGACCTCCCGTGTGATTGACCGTCCCATGCGTCCGCTGTTCCCTAAGGACTACCGGAACGATGTGACCTTAAGTAACCTGGTTATGAGTGTGGATCCGGATTGCAATCCGGACATTGTAGCAATGCTGGGCTCTGCAATTGCCACGGCAATTTCCGATATTCCCTTTGCCGGACCGATCGCAGGCACGCTGGTGGGAATGATTAACGGCGAGTTGATTTTTAACCCTACCATGGAGCAGAGAAATGTTTCGGATCTGGCACTGACCGTAGCGTCTACCAGAGAGAAGATCATCATGATAGAGGCCGGTGCAAATGAAGTGCCGGAGGATCAGATGCTGAAGGCAATCTTTGCAGCCCATGAGATGAATAAGGAGATCATTCGGTTTATTGATACGATTGTGGAAGAATGCGGTAAGCCTAAGCATTCTTATACCAGTTGTATAGTGGACGAAACCCTCTGGAACGATATGGTTTCCTTTATCACGCCTGAGACGATGGAAACAGCTGTCTTTACCGATGTGAAGCAGGTACGGGAAGACAATATCCGGGAGATTAAAGAGAAGCTGGCAGCCCGCTATGCGGAAGAACATCCCGAATGGCTGGAGTTGATTGACGAAGCAGTTTACAAATATCAGAAGATAACGGTCCGCAAGATGATTCTGAAGGATCACAAGCGTCCCGATGGACGTGCGATTGACCAGATCCGTCCTCTGGCAGCAGAGGTAGATATTCTGCCGCGTGTACACGGTTCTGGGATGTTTACCCGCGGACAGACGCAGATACTGACAGCGACTACGCTGGCACCGATGTCCTCCGCCCAGAGGATTGATGGCCTGGATGAGTCGGAGACCAGTAAGCGTTATATGCACCATTACAATTTCCCGTCATGGTCTGTTGGCGAGACGAAGCCATCCCGTGGACCCGGGCGGCGTGAAATTGGTCACGGTGCTCTTGCAGAGAAAGCTCTGTTACCAATATTACCCAGCGTGGAAGATTTCCCTTATGCAATTCGTACGGTATCCGAGACGCTGGAATCCAATGGTTCTACTTCACAGGCCAGTGTCTGTGCATCCAGCCTGTCTCTGATGGCAGCAGGTGTGCCGCTTAAGTCTGCAGTAGCAGGAATTTCCATTGGCCTGGTAACCGGTGATGCAGATGAAGATTATCTGCTGTTGACGGACATCCAGGGGCTGGAGGATTTCTTCGGCGATATGGACTTTAAGGTGGCAGGTACCCATAAGGGAATTACCGCTATTCAGATGGATATTAAGATCCATGGTCTTACAGAATCGATTATCCGCGGCGCAATTGCCCAGGCAAAGAGTGCCAGAACGTTTATTATGAACGATGTCATGGCACCGGTAATTGCAGAACCTCGTCCGGAGGTAGGTAAATATGCACCGAAGATCCGCCAGCTTACAATTAGTCCGGAGAAGATCGGCGATGTAATTGGTAAGCAGGGCAAGGTTATTAATAAGATTATTGAAGATACGGGCGTTCAGATCGACATCAATGACGATGGAATGGTTGCAGTATGCGGCACCGACACGGACATGATCGAGAAGGCAATTAAGATGATTGAGAATATCGTGAATGATGTTGAAGTGGGACAGATCTTTACCGGTAAGGTAGTGCGTGTTATGAACTTCGGAGCGTTTGTAGAGCTGGCGCCTGGCAAGGATGGAATGGTACACATTTCCAAGCTGGCTAAGAAGCGGGTAGAGAAGGTAGAAGATGTGGTGAATATCGGAGATGAAGTTACCGTAAAGGTAATGGAAGTCGATAAAATGGGCCGCATTAATCTCAGCATGAAGGATGTAGAGCAGTAATACGATCATCCGAATTATGCAAAGGGGCGGCTGCCGGATGGTAGCCGCCCCTTTTTGGATGGGTTTTGCAGTTACAATTGATCTACCTTCGGTGGATTGGCAAAGACCAGTGAGTCCTGATCAGCCTGATACAAATAAATCTCGTTGGAAAGCCTCTCTGTCGGGTCTACCGAGCTTTGATTGATATCTGAGACCATCTCTGCCAGCTGTATAGACGAAATACCAGTCTGCTTCGGAACCAAAATCAATTCATGAATGCTGCTGGGCAGTATGTAGAAGCTGCTGCCGCATTGGCGGGAGACTTCCCTTAATAGTCCGGGATACAATAGGCAGGCGGCACCCAAATATTTCTGTGTATTGGTTAATACAAACATGGGAGTTCGGCTGAAGTCCCGGTGTACATCCCGAAACAGCAGGTCCTGGACAGTGCTGTCTTCCGCGCCAAACTGCGCCATCTCTTCATGAAGAATCTGACCGATGAGTTCATCGATGGGAGTAATTACGGGAGGCAGCAGGGAGACAACATTTTGGAAGGCCGTCTCTTGCAGTTCGTTTACTGAAATACCCCAGGCTTCTAAATGCTCATAGCGGATCAGGGCAGATGCGGCAGGCAGCGCCGGTGCCTGAAAAAGGATACAGAACACGACTGCCAGATCCAGGATCCTTTGATGGGGAAGAAGGGGCAGCAGAGCTTCATTCTGCCCTCCGTGAATGAGTTTACAGGTCAGGAAGGGTTTTACTGCTTCGAAGCTGTCAAAGCAGGATAGGTCATAGCCCGGGTGTCCGCACTGATCCTGGTAGAACTGCAGAATTTCTTTCAGAATCTGCTCAGTGGAGGTGCCGGCCTGGCAGCGTTCCCAGTATTCCTTCAAATAAATTGCGGGAGAAGCATGCTCGCCGGGACGTAGAAGGCAAAGGGCATCCGGAAAATGCCCGTTATTCTTCGGCACCTGCATACGACGGATTTGCATGTCCGGGCCCAATGCCAGCTGCAATCCATTGGTAAGAAAGGTAATAAAATCTTCGTATATCATCTGATATACCTCCTAAGGAAATTTATCCAAGCTGCAGCAGAGTAAGTGTGTGAAATGCAGAATTGGGTGAAATAAAATGGATAGAAATAATGAATAAATAAGAAAAAAAGAAATGCGTCAGACAGGATTCGAACCTGCTACCCCCAGAGTCGGAGTCTGGAACTCTATCCGATGAGTTACTGACGCATAGCGACATTATAATAAAATTCGGAAGTGAAGTCAACCATTTTTTTTGGAGTGTTTTTTTGGAGAGCCTTTAGAAAATTGTAAGAGAATGCCTGTTGACTGATGCTGCATGGTATGCTAAAATTAAAAGAAGCATGTTACGAATATATTACATAAATATTACAATACAGAAGGGATGGACTATATGTCAAAGGAAAATGAATCCAAGGGCCTGGACTCTTTGAATTTGGAGGACAACTTCAAAGATGCCTGGGATATATCGGAGGAGGATGATTTTGTAGATATTGATCTGGATTTGGGTCGTCAATCGGACAACCCTGCACCGGAAGAGATTTTTGAGAGACCTATCCGCAAGCTGAATCGAATGGCCAATGACCCCTTTGCAGAAAATGAGGGCACAGAGGACGAAGCCTCCGGCCGTTATCAGCGGAAGCCGGAGAATAATGAGCGCGGCAGCTATTCCGGCGGCGGTAAATCCGGCGGCTATTTCTCTAAGAATAAGAATTATATAATTTTGATCCTGGTATGTTTGGCGGTGATAGCTGCGATTATGGTAATCTTGAAGCTGGCGTCCAAGGACGATACAGAGACTACTGCGGCGGATACGACAGTTGAAGCAAGTGCGGAGACACCGGCAGAGACCGTTGCCTGGGAGGAGGATACCAATGCGCAGGTGCTGGATCTGGTAACCCGTTATTATACGGCGATGAAGGCAGTGGATATGACTTCCCTGCAGAACATTGTAGATTCTTCCGTAACACTGGATGAGGCGAAGATTCAGGCTGAGTCTCAGATGATAGAAGGATATCAGAATGTGAGCTGTTATACGGCTCCTGGCATCAAAGAGGGTGAGTATGCCGTTTATATTGAATACAGCATGAAGTTTGAAGGAATTGAGACGGCGGCACCCGGTCTGGTACCGGCCTATGTGATGACAGATGGAGAAGGGGCGCTTCGCCTGATGACCTGGGAGGTGGTAAAAGAGAACACAGAGTTAAACAATTATATGACAAGTGTGGCAAACTGCGATGCGATCAAACAGCTGGCGCAGAGCGTGCAGGAGGCCTTTGACCAGGCACTCAGCAATGATGAAGCTCTTAGGACTTTGATCGAAGGAATCCGCGGAGACGCCGCAGAGACCACGGCGGCAGGTGAGACGACAGCCGCGGAGACCACGGCGGCAGAAACCACGGCAGCGGAAACCACGGCGGCGGAGACGACAGCCGCGGCAGCCACTACGGCGGCAGCCACCGGTGAAGTGACCTTTGAAGCGATCGATACGATTCGCTATACCACAACACAGGTAAAATGCCGTACGGCGCCGAACACAGATGACGGTACCGATTTCCGGATTACTGAAGCCGGCACGAAGGTTCATGTAATTGGCAAAGGCAGTGAGTGGTGTAAGCTTTATCTTCCGGATGGAACTTTGGGCTATATTAAGAGTGAATTCCTGACCGATCAAGCACCAGCTTCCGCACAATAGATCTTCGTATAGACGGGCGGCCGGGAAGCCGCCCGTATTTTCATCTTATAGGGAATTGTATCCTATAAGATGAAATTTGGTCGTAAGCGACCGCGCTCGGCGCGAGAATGCGCCAAAGCGCATTCTTTTTTATGTATAGGAGAGAAAAGATATGGATGTCAGTGCTTTCGATTATAAATTGCCGGAAGAGCTCATTGCGCAGGACCCGATTTTGGATCGTTCTTCTTCCCGTTTGTTAATTCTGGATCGGCAGACCGGAGGGATCCGCCACCGGATTTTTCGGGAAGTTACAGGAGAATTGAAGCAGGGAGACTGTCTGGTGATTAATAATACCAAGGTAATTCCGGCACGGCTCTTTGGTGTGAAAGCAGACACAGGAGCGGCGATTGAGATCCTGCTTCTCAGGCGTCATGAGGATGACGTCTGGGAAGCCCTTGCGAAACCTGGAAAGAAAGCCAGACCCGGAGCGGAGCTCCTGTTTGGGGATGGGCTTTTGAAGGGGACTGTAACAGAGGTGGCAGAAGATGGAAACCGAAAGATTCGATTTTCATACCAGGGGATATTCGAAGAAATTCTGGATCAGCTGGGGCAGATGCCCTTGCCTCCTTACATTACCCACCACCTGGAGGATAAAACCCGCTATCAGACAGTCTATGCCAGGTATGACGGTTCTGCGGCAGCACCGACGGCAGGTCTGCATTTCACACGGGAGCTGCTGGTGGCAATCCGGGAACAAGGAGTGGATATTGCAGAGGTCACCCTGCATGTGGGACTTGGGACTTTTCGGCCGGTAAAGGTGGATACGGTGGAAGACCATCACATGCATTCGGAATTCTATACGGTAGACCGGGAAGCGGCAGAGAAGATCAACCGGGCAAAGCAGTCCGGCGGGCGGGTAATAGCAGTGGGAACCACCAGCTGCCGTACGCTGGAATCTGTAGCCTCAGAAGATGGTAGGATGAAGGAGGGCAGCGGATGGACGGATATTTTCATTTATCCGGGCTATCCCTTTAAGATCGTGGATGCGCTGATTACGAATTTTCATCTGCCGAAGTCTACTCTGATGATGCTGGTATCGGCACTAGCCGACAGGGACCATATTATGGCCGCATATGAAGAGGCAGTGAAGGAGCAGTACCGTTTCTTTTCTTTTGGGGATGCGATGCTTATACAATGAGGACTTCCGGATGGACCGGTAAGAGTACCTGAGAAAAAGGCCGCTTACCGGTTTGCTTAAGTATTGACAGAAATATGCGAAACTGCCATAATGGTATTAACCCAAGACGCTGATTGTATAGGAGAAACAGACATGGCTTATTATTATGATGAACCCTCTCACACATTTGCAGAGTATTTGCTGGTTCCTGGATATTCGGACGCGGATTGTACGCCAAACAATGTAACTTTAGAAACTCCTTTGGTAAAATTTAAAAAGGGCGAGACCGCCTCTTTATCCATGAACATACCGCTGGTTTCTGCGATTATGCAGTCCGTATCCGATGACCGGATGGCGATTGCATTAGCGAAAGAAGGCGGTGTTTCGTTTATTTATTCCTCACAGCCGGTGGACAAGCAGGCGGAGATGGTGCGGCGTGTGAAAAGCTATAAGGCAGGCTTTGTGTTTTCGGATTCCAATATCCGACCGGATGCGACGCTGGCAGACGTACTGGCGCTGAAAGAGAAATTTGGACATTCTACCATTGCGGTGACGGAAGATGGGACAGCAAATGCGAAGCTGGTAGGTCTGGTAACCAGCCGGGATTATCGTGTCAGCCGGATGGCGCCGGATCAGAAGGTGGGTACTTTTATGACACCGATGGAGAAGCTGATTACGGCGCCCAAGGGTACGAGCCTGAAGGAAGCCAATAATATTATTTGGGACTGTAAGCTGAATGCACTTCCGATTGTAGATGAGAAAGGATGCCTGGATTCCTTTGTATTCCGGAAGGATTACGATCAGCATAAGGAGAATCCTCTGGAGAATTTGGATGAGAATAAGTGCTATATCGTTGGCGCTGGTATTAATACCAGGGATTATGCAGAACGGGTACCGGCACTGATCCGGGCAGGTGCGGATATTCTGTGCATCGACTCCAGTGAAGGCTATTCTGAATGGCAGAGCCGAACCTTATCCTGGATTCGCGGGAATTACGGAGATACGGTGAAGGTGGGAGCCGGAAATGTAGTAGACGCAGATGGATTCCGCTTTTTAGCAGAGGCAGGTGCTGATTTTATAAAGGTTGGAATCGGCGGAGGTTCCATCTGTATTACCAGAGAAGCCAAGGGCATTGGACGGGGACAGGCGTCTGCCGTACAAGATGTGACCCATGCCAGAAATGCGTATTATGAAGAGACAGGAATCTATGTTCCAATCTGCTCTGACGGAGGTATTGTACTAGATTATCATATTACACTGGCTTTGGCCATGGGGGCGGATTTCTGCATGCTGGGCCGGTATTTTGCCCGTTGTGATGAGAGCCCTACCGATAAGGTGATGGTCGGCGGAAGCTACATGAAGGAATACTGGGGAGAGGGCAGTGCCCGTGCCAGAAACTGGCAGCGGTATGATATGGGAGGCGCTTCTAAGCTGTCCTTCGTCGAAGGTGTAGACTGCTATGTACCATATGCAGGTACCTTGCATGACAATCTGGCGGTTACCCTCAGTAAGATTCGTTCTACCATGTGTAACTGCGGCGCTCTTAGCCTTTCCTCACTGCAGGAGCGCGCAAAGTTGACATTAGTCAGCGCAGTGTCGATTGTGGAAGGCGGCGCTCATGATGTGGTAGTAAAGAACCAGACCAGCCGGCAATAGATGATTTTTGGGATTACATAAATTGGATGGAACTATAAGAAACTCCTCGGCAATGCGGGGAGTTTCTTATAGTTATAGAAGCGTTTCTTCTGGAATTCCAGCTTTCGTTTTTCTTCTCGGTAGCCGGCTTTGCAGTGCTCCAGAGGGGCAATGGGAGCGGCAGACACCGCAGCGGATGCACTCGCGGTGATTGGGATGCTCCCTTACCGGAACTTGCATAGGGCAGGCTTTTTCACAGCCGCCGCAGCCACAACAACTTTCCTTATCTACCTCCATCTGGTAGAAGCTGAAGCGGTTAAAAAAGGCATAGATCGCCCCCAGGGGACAGACGTACTTGCAGAAAGGCCGGTAAAGAATCACAGCGCCGGCCAGGAACAGAATCAGCAAAAGCATTTTCCACTGGAACAAAAAGCCAATCGCGCTCCGCAGGGACGGTTGGGTTAACATCAGCGGAATTCCTCCGAACAGTGTTCCGGAGGGACAGATCCACTGGCAAAAATATGGCGGGGCGATTCCCAGGGCATTGGTAAGGAGCAGAGGAAAGAGCAGTACAAATGTCAGTAGAATCAGGTATTTCAAATAACGGAGTCTGCGGTCCAGGGCAGAAGGTACTGTAACCTTTCGTACCCGGATCTTATAGAGCAGATCCTGCACCAGCCCGAAGGGACACAGCCAGCCGCAGATCAGGCGGCCAAAGGCTATGCCGAATAAGGTGAGGAAGCCCATTACATAGAAAGAGATCTGGTATTTCATGCTTCCGATGACTGCCTGAAGCGCACCCAGCGGACAGGAGCCAAGAGCTCCGGGACAGGAGTAGCAGTTCAGTCCGGGAACGCAGATGTTTTTCAAAGGTCCCTTGTAGATGGTTCCGTTCAGGAAGCCTTTTAGGTTCAGATTCGTTAGCAGCAGTGTTCCGAATTGTACGATTTTGCGTTTCATATTTTTATCCTATGCCGATGCATTCCAGGCAGATGTTGACAGCCTTCATCAGCACGATGCGGTTCTCCTCCCGAAGCAGGCCGGTCAGCAGCATGAGAAGTCCACAAGTCAGCAGGCCCAGACGGATTCTTTGGCCGGATGATTTCATTTCCTATTCCTCCTTGATCTTGGCCGAATGGCCATAGGTTATACCCGCAGGGTACTCCTTGTTCCTGGCCGAATGGCTATAGGTTATACCCGCAGGGTACTCCTTGTTCCTGGCCGAATGGCCATTGGTTATACCCGCAGGGTACTCCTTGTGTTATTTTGATAGCATAGCAAGCCGCTCTTCAATGGCAGCTAGATAGGTGTCGGCCACGTTACTGGTCGGGGCACTGATCATAAACTCTCCGACCAGATTTCCCTGGCTATCCACAAAGACCGTGGTAGGGAGATACTGGATCTTCGAGAGGAAATTTTCATCCAGTTCCGTGTTAGGCACAATGCTTGGGTACTGAATACCGGTTTCTAATACGACTGCTTCTACTGCTGCGGGATCCTTTTCGCCATCGATACAGATGCCCAGCAGATTAACGCCTTCCGGCAAGCGGGTACGGAGTTCTTCTAGTCCTGGCATTTCGCCTACGCAGGGGCCACACCAGGAAGCCCAGATATTCACCATGGTAAGATCATAAGAAGCAAAGATACTACTGTCGATCGGCGTGCCATCCAGGGTCGTGGCAGCAAAGACCAGTTTCTCCGTCTCCGAAGAGACGTCTGCAGGGGCTTGGGAATTAGAATTGCAGCCTCCCAGAAGAAGGAGCGCAAGGCTGCAGGCCAACAGGAATTGAATTTTCTTTTTCATAGAGAGTCCTTTCTTTAAATCCTATAGTGCATATTATAAATGATAAATTTTGAAAGCTGGAATGTCAAGGGAAATCAGAATGCTTTAACAGAGAGCCAGCGGGTTTCACCTGGATTCTTTGCAGCGATTTAGCACTTCGGTAAAAAATAGTCTTGTCTGACCTTGCGAGATATGCTATAATTACAACTGTGGGGGATTTTTATAATGGGGAGGTAAATATTTTGAAGGATGAAAATTACGAAGGCTTTGGAAGTACGAATGAACAGGTGACAAGGCAGGAGAGCACATCTTCTTACTACCAGGGGGATTATGGGTATATGGAGGAGACCGCAACACCTCCTAACAAGGCCAGTTATATTACCGGTTTGCTGGGCGCTTTGTTGGGGGCAGTTGTCGGTGCCATTCCTTGGATGATTGCGCAGGAATCTGGTTGGTTTATCGGCTGGCTTGCTTTTTTGATTGGTTTTGCTTCCCTGAAAGGGTATGAATTATTCCGGGGTGCGAAGAAGAAGGGGTATATTACTGCGATTGTCTGGAGTGTTTCGATTCTTCTGATCCTAGTGATCAATTATTTGATGGTTTTCTGGGAACTAAGCAATGAGGGCTTCGGGATTAATTTTGATCTAATTAAGGCCGTTATTGAGCTTAGCCTACAAAGCGGAGTATTTCTTAAAGAGGTAGGAATTTCCCTTCTAATCGGTGTTGCTGGTTTGTTTGGAATTGGCAGGCAGATTTCCAAATATGTAAGCAAGCCATAAACGTACAGAAAAGATCCGGAGACGCATGCCGGTAAATCAGGCAGGTCTCTGGATCTTTTTCATTTTTGTATTTCCATATGCCCCCCAATATAACGCCTTGATTCCCACGATGTGAGATGATATAATGCGTATGTAAAAATCATCATTTTTAAAGGAGTTTTGCTATGATAGTAAAGCGTCTTCCGCTTTTTTGTAAACACAGGCGCCTGCCCCTGCCGGCGCAGGCATTTTTGCTGGCGTTTCTGGTCGCCGCGCTGGTCTTTGTCCCCATCATCATCTATGACGGGGGCTATTTCATCTATTACGGGGATTTTAACGTGCAGCAGATCCCCTTTTACATGCTCGCCCATGACGCGGTGCGTTCCGGCGACATCTTCTGGAGCTGGTATACCGACCTTGGAGCCAACTTTATCGGTTCCTACAGCTTCTATCTGCTTTTCAGCCCCTTTTTCTGGCTGACCCTGCCCTTTCCAAACGACTGGCTGCCTCATCTGATGGCCCCGCTGCTGATCCTCAAGACTGCCACGGCCTCGATGACCGCCTTCCTCTACCTGCGCCGTTTTGTGAAGGATCAGCGCTACGCCATTGTAGGAGGCCTGCTCTACGCCTTCAGCGGCTGGATGGCCTTCAATATTTTCTTCAATCATTTTCACGAGGCGGCGGTTTTCTTCCCATTGCTGCTGCTCAGCCTGGAAAAACTGGTCACCGAAAACCGAAAGGGATTTTTTGCCCTGATGGTGGCTGTAAACGCCATGGTGAACTACTGGTTTTTCATCGGTGAGGTGGTCTTTATCATCCTCTACGTGATTGTACGGGGATGCTATAACAAGAGATGGGGACTCACCCCCGGCAAGTTTTTCCTGATCGCGCTGGAATCGGTGCTAGGTGTTCTGATAGCCGCCCTGGTGCTGGTTCCATCGGTTTTGGCGCTCATGGGCAATCCCCGCGTCGGAACGGACAACCTCCTAAACGGCTGGAACTTCTGGGTTTATTGGGACAGCCAGCGTCTGCCCGCCATCCTGCAAAGCTTTTTCTTCCCCCCTGAGCAGCCGGCGTGGTCCAATTTCTTCCCCGACCACAAGGCTTACTGGGCGTCGCTTTCGGCGTGGTTGCCGCTGCTGGGGCCGGTGGGGGTTATGGCTTACTTCTCCCGGAGGAAAAAGGACTGGCTTAAAACACTCGTCGGTATTTGCATCTTTATGGCGCTGATACCCGGACTAAACAGCTTATTTACGCTGCTCAACCAGTCCTATTACGCCCGCTGGTTTTATATGCCGATCCTGATGATCAGCCTCACGTCCATTCGCGCCGTGGAGGATATGAGCCAGGACGCCGGGGAGTTCCGCACTGCCATGCGCTGGCAGCTTTTAATCGTATCGGTCTTTACTGCGGCGGCCTGTCTGACTCCGAACAAGGTGGACGATGAATGGCGGATCGGGCTTGCCGCGCTAACCTGGCAGGCCTGGATCACGTTCGGTGTCGCGGTAGTGTGTGTACTGCTTACCTGGCTGCTGGTTGTACGCTGCCGCCGGAAATCCCATTTCATGCATATATTCGGGGCGGGGGTGGCGCTGGTGGCGGTCTGCTTCACCCTACCCTATCTGTTCAGCGTAAAAGAGAGCTACTGGTCGTCACGTTTTGTGGTGGAACGGGTCATTAACGGCAAGTACGAGATTTCACTGCCGGAGGAACCCTTCGCCCGCTCCGACGCGGCGATGGCCTTCGACAACCTACTCATGTTCTGGAAGCTACCGAACATTCAGGCATTCCACAGCATCGTGCCTGCCTCCATCATGGAGTTTTACCCCGCGGTTGGGGTGACGCGGGACGTCGACTCCCGCCCTGGGACCGAGTACTACGCCCTGCGCTCCCTTTTGTCGGTGCGGTGGCTCTTTTATGAGGAAATAAACTTTGAAGAACCGCCCATGCCGGGCTATTCCTTATACGATGTACAGAATGGTTTTCAGGTCTATGAAAACGACTGCTACCTGCCCATGGGCTTCACCTACG
>Ga0154002_1000101_pt1 | contig 19830 bp, 19 predicted proteins | sample TSNY086MetaG_FD_102276 | JGI IMG/M metagenome (GOLD analysis project Ga0154002, IMG submission 102276) | Attine ant fungus gardens microbial communities from New York, USA - TSNY086 MetaG | ecosystem: Host-associated > Fungi > Mycelium > Unclassified | place: USA: New York, Robert Cushman Murphy... | reverse complement strand
TATCAGGGCCTATGTGATCGGTGATGAGGTGAAGGCGATTTCCTTGTATATTGAGGATATGACGGAGGATGAGAAGAAGATTGTAAAGGCAGGGTGTCTGATCAACTACAACCGGAATCGATAACAGAAAGAGAAGAAATCCCACGGAGTCGGTGGGGTTTCTTTTTTGAAATTCAGCTGCCAAACCCCCTTTTACGCCCGTTTTGATGCAAAAGTGGAGGAAATGCGCCTAAAATTTTGCTAATTTCTGGAACATGTGGTATAATAATTTACCTAGCTAAGAAAATTACAGGTTGCTTAAAGGATAGGGAAAATTATGAAGAACATAATAATAGTATCGCTTTCCTTACTTTTGCTGTTGCTGACCGGGTGTAGTCGTCTGGTGGAGATGAGAACGCTGGCCACAGAGCCGGAGCCGGTGGTGGTGAACCGTGATGTTAAGGTGCGGCCAGGCAATAGCCAACAAAGTGAAAGTGAAAGTGGGGAGGAAACTACGGAAGCGGCGGCCGGGGTGATTCCGCCCGAACCGGAGCGGATTCCGGTGCAGGTAAAAGGAATTTATGTTTCCGCCTATGTGGCGGGAGAGTCAAAGATGATGGATGATCTGCTTGCAGAGATCGACAAAACGGAAGTCAATGCCCTGGTTATTGATTTAAAAGATGACCTGGGCCGGGTGGTCTGCAAGATGGATTCGCCGCAAGTGAAGGAGCTTGAGGCGGTGAAGGTTTATATCTCCGATATGGAGGGCTTGCTGAAAAAGCTAAAGGCGCATAATGTTTATACCATTGCCCGGATTCCGGCGTTTCGTGACAGCTGGGTCGGGGAGCAGAGACCGGAGTGGTGCGTGCAGAATGCCGATGGCAGCGTATTCAGGGACCGTGACCAGAACGCCTGGATCAATCCGTATAAACAGGAGGCATGGGACTACCTGATCGAGATTGCGGTGGAAGCAAAACGTCTGGGCTTTGATGAAGTACAGTTTGACTATGTTCGTTTTTGTACGGAAAAGGGGATGCAGTATGTAGTATTTAATGAAGCAGATGTGCAGAAGCGTTCCCGGACTACGATCATCTGTGAGTTTATGGCCTATGCCTATGACAAGCTGAGAGCGGAAGGATTGTTTGTATCGGCAGATGTGTTTGGGGCGATTATCGGCAGCGGTGTCAATGCTGAGTCGGTCGGGCAGGTTTATGGCGAACTGGCCAGGCATTTGGATTATATCAGTCCGATGATTTATCCTTCTCATTATGCGGAAGGTAACTACGGTATTGATTATCCGGACATGCATCCTTATGAGACGATTACTGCGGCACTTGCCGCTTCCCGGAAAGAACTGTATTATGCCGGTCTGGAAAGTGAGCATATTGCTGTGGTGCGGCCGTGGCTGCAGGATTTTACAGCAACCTGGCTGCCTCATCATATTTCTTATACCGGGGTCCAGGTGCGGGAGCAGATTCAGGCAACCTATGATGCCGGATATGATGAGTGGCTGTTATGGGATGCTTCCTGTAAATATGAATGGGATGGCCTGCTGACGCCGGCGGCAGCAGCGAAAGAGACCGGTCAGATCAAAGAATCACGGGCGGCATTACCGGAACCCTCATATGAACCGGAGACTACGGCCCCGGCAGCAACAGCGCCGGTGGTGACGGCCCCGGCAGTGACGGCGCCGGTGGTGTCGGCCCCGATCATGACTGCTCCGGCGGCGAGTGCAACTGACGGAAACAGGTAGTATAGTTTAAAGGAGAAAAGATAAGGAATGGAGCGAAAGGTATTTCCGGGAGAATTTTACCGGCACTTTAAGAATAAACTGTATCAGATTATCACGATTGCCATCGATTCTGAAAGTGGTGAGCCGATGGTAGTCTATCAGGCTCTGTATGATGATTTCCGGACTTATGTGCGGCCGATGGAGATGTTTTTGAGTGAGGTGGACCGGAATAAATATCCGCAGGTGGAGCAGCGATACCGTTTTGAGCGGGTAGAGCTTCCGGCCCATTCATTCGTGGAGAATGTATTGCCGAATGAAGGTGAGGGGGATTCTTCGCAACTTCCGCCGAATGAAGGTGAGGGGGATTCTCCACACCCGGATCTCCTGCGTTTTCTGGAGGCGGAGACCCCAGCAGCTAAAATAGCCAGTCTGGAAGCGTTAAAAAAGACGGCCGGACAGAGCGAGCTGGAGAGTATTTATGTGGTGTTGGATATGAAGCCGCAGACAGGCACGGTAGCGGAACAGCTGGAGAACATCCAGGGGTATCTGAACATGCGAAAGCATTTCGACGGCGGTCATCTCAGATGACCGCTGTTTTAACGAAAGCCAAGGAAATGGAGGCATTGTTGTGTTTGATAAGGAAAGTATCCCGCTGATTTGTTCGGGGGAATTGCTGGAAGAAGAGTTGAAGAAGTTACCGGCGCAGCCAGGTGTCTATATTATGCATGATGCCAGGGATGAGATTATCTATATCGGAAAGGCCATCAGCCTGAAGAACCGGGTGCGGCAGTATTTTCAGGGCAGCCGGAATAAATCGGCGAAGATTGAGCAGATGGTCTCCCGGATCATCCGGTTTGAATACATCATTACTGATTCGGAGCTGGAGGCGCTGGTGTTGGAGTGTAATCTGATCAAGGAGCACCGGCCTCGTTATAATACCATGCTGAAGGATGATAAATCCTATCCTTATATTAAGGTGACCGTCTGGGAGGATTTTCCCAGGGTTTTATTTTCCCGGGATATGAAGAAGGATAAAAGTAAATATTTCGGGCCATATACCAGTGCGGGGGCAGTTAAGGATACGCTGGACCTGATTCATAAGCTTTACAAGATCCGTACCTGCAGCCGGAGCCTGCCAAAGGATATTGGCAAGGAGCGGCCATGCCTGAATTACCATATTAAACAATGCGATGCACCTTGTCAGGGGTATATCGGCAAAGAGGGATATGCAGAACATATTGGTGAAGTAATGGAGTTTTTAAACGGCCGATACGATAAGATTTTAAAGAACCTGGAGCAGCAGATGATGTTGGCTTCGGAGGAACTGGACTTTGAAAAGGCGATCGAATACCGGGAACTGCTTGGCAGTGTCAAAAAGGTTGCCCAGAAGCAGAAGATTACCAGCAGCAGTCAGCAGGACCGGGACATCATTGCCCTGGCGAAAGATGAGACGGATGCGGTGGTGCAGGTGTTTTTTGTCCGGGAAGGAAAGCTGATCGGCCGGGAGCATTTTCATGTTAATGTAGCGACGGCAGAGGATAACAGACAGATTCTGGGCAGTTTTATCAAACAGTTTTATGCCGGCACGCCGCTGGTACCCCGGGAGTTATGGCTTCAGGAGGATCTGGATCCGGACGAGGCGGCGGTAATCAGCCAGTGGCTAAGCGGCCGGCGGGGACAAAGGGTCAAGATTGTCGTACCCAAAAAAGGTGATAAAGAACGGCTGGTGGAACTGGCGGAGAAAAATGCGGCGCTGGTGTTGTCGCAGGATAAGGAAAAAATCAAGCGGGAGGAGCTGCGTACCGTCGGGGCGATGAATCAGGTGGCAGAGTGGCTGGAACTGCCCCGAATCAGCCGGATCGAGGCGTTTGATATCTCCAATATTTCCGGTTATGAATCCGTAGGGTCGATGGTGGTGTATGAGGACGGCAAACCAAAACGCAATGATTACCGGAAGTTTAAGATTAAAACGGTAATCGGCCCCAATGATTATGCGTCGATGAAGGAGGTGCTGACCAGGCGTTTTGAGCATGGACTGACAGAACGGGATCAGTTTAAGGAGCAAAGCACGGCTGGCAGCCCTGGCAGTTTTACCCGCTTTCCTGATCTGATTATGATGGATGGCGGGCGCGGACAGGTGAATATTGCCCTGGAAGTGCTGGCAGAACTGCAGCTGGCGATTCCGGTATGTGGTATGGTAAAGGATGATCATCATCGGACCAGGGGGCTTTATTTTAATAATGTGGAGATTCCGGTGGATAAGCATTCCGAAGGCTTTCGTCTGATTACCAGAATCCAGGATGAGGCTCATCGGTTTGCAATTGAGTACCACCGCAGCCTGCGTGGGAAAAGTCAGGTACGGTCGATTCTGGATGATATTGACGGGGTTGGCGATACCAGAAGAAAGGCGTTAATGCGGCATTTTAAGACGATTGAAGCCATTCGGGAAGCCGGTGAGGAAGAATTAGCCGGGATACCGGGGATGAACCGGCGGGCCGCCAGGCAGGTGTGGGAATTTTTTCATGCGCAGCAGTTTAGTTTGAACGCAAATTTTGATTCGGGTAATGACAACCGTTCTAAGATGTGATAGTATGAGAATAGTGTGTTAAAAAAAGGCAAAACAAAGGAGAGTATGCCATGGATGGAGTAACTATAACAGAATTAGCCCATAAAATGAATTTAAAGGTGTTAAACCCGGATGTAGACACTGATAAAATTGTTCTGGCTCATCCGGATGTAAATCGTCCGGCGCTGCAGCTGGCTGGGTTTTTTGATCATTTTGACCGGGACCGGGTGCAGATTATCGGTTATGTGGAGAGCGAATATATTAAAACCATGGACCGGGCTACAAAAGTCGCCATCTATGAGAAGCTTCTGTCCTGTGAGCTGCCTTGTCTGGTCTTCAGCAGGGGGAATAAACCGGATGAAGATATGCTGGATCTGTGCAACCATTATCAGGTGCCTTGTTTGTCTTCGGAGCAGACGACAACCGATCTGATGGCCGAAATTATCCGCTGGCTGAAGGTGAAGCTGGCGCCTTGTATCAGCATCCACGGGGTTCTGGTGGATGTGTTTGGTGAAGGTGTGCTGATTATGGGGGAGAGTGGTATTGGCAAGAGCGAGGCGGCTCTGGAGCTGATCAAGCGGGGCCACCGCCTGGTTACGGATGATGTGGTTGAGATTCGCAAGGTCAGTGATGCGACTCTGATCGGAACAGCTCCGGATATTACCAAACATTTTATTGAATTACGGGGAATTGGTATTGTTGATGTCAAATCGTTATATGGGGTAGAGAGTGTGAAAGATACTCAGTCCATTGATATGGTGATCAAGCTGGAGGACTGGAATCGGGATAAGGAGTATGACCGGCTGGGTCTGGAAGACCAATATACGGAATTTTTAGGCAACAAAGTTGTCTGCCATAATCTTCCGATCCGTCCGGGACGGAATCTGGCGATTATCGTCGAATCCGCCGCTGTTAATTACCGGCAGAAGAAGATGGGCTATAATGCGGCCCAGGAGCTTTATAACCGGGTACAGGCAAACCTGGTAAAGAACCATGATTAAGCAAGACCAATCTAATCTTAGGGGGATGCATGGAAGGATTTTATGAACAGCTGTGTCAGATACTTAACCAGAAACAGGTAATGTGCGGTGAAAGAATGAGCCGGCATACCACCTTTCGCACCGGCGGCCCGGCGGCTTACTTTGTGGAACCGGCGACAGCCGGGGAGCTGGCGGCGGTACTGGAACTTTGCCGGCGGCAGCAGATGCCATATTGCATTTTGGGCAATGGCAGCAATCTGCTGGTCAGCGATCAGGGGTATGACGGTGTAGTGGTGGAAATGGGCAAAGCCTGGAGTCAGGTTACGGTGACGGAAAACTGTCTCACGGCCGGTGCCGGAACGAAGTTGGTATCGGTGGCCAGAGAGGCCCTCAAAGCGTCGCTGACCGGCCTGGAGTTTGCGGCCGGGATTCCCGGCACGGTCGGTGGAGCCGTGGTGATGAATGCCGGTGCCTATGGCTCGGAGATCAAACAGGTGCTGCGCCAGGTGACGGTGCTGACGGCAGCAGGCACGGTGCAGCAATTAGACGCATCGGAGCTGGAATTGGGATACCGGACCAGCTGTATTTTGCAGCGCGGCTATGTGGTATTGGCGGCTGCGTTTGAATTGCAGCCGGGCGATTCAGCGGCAATCCTGGCCCGGATGGAGGAATTGTCAGAGCAGCGCCGGAGCAAACAACCGCTGGAATATCCCAGCGCCGGCAGTACTTTTAAGCGGCCGGAAGGTTATTTTGCCGGGAAGCTGATTGAGGATGCGGGACTTCGGGGGTTTCGGGTGGGCGGCGCCCAGGTTTCGGAAAAACACTGTGGTTTTGTCGTCAACTATGACCATGCGACGGCTGCCGATATTATGGACCTTTGCCAGGAAGTACAGCGGAAAGTAAGAGAACAGTCTGGCATATCCCTGGAACTGGAAGTAAAGACATTAGGGATGTGCTGACTGCAGGAGGCGAAAGAAGTGAAACTTGTTGTTGTGACAGGCATGTCAGGAGCAGGAAAGACGATTACCTTAAAAATGCTGGAAGATATGGGGTTTTATTGTGTTGATAATCTGCCGATTCCATTGACCCTGAAATTTGTTGAGCTTGCATTACAGTCGCCGGAGGCTCATAGTCAGGTTGCATTGGGAATCGATATCCGCAGCGGCAAGGAATTGCCACAGTTAAAGATGGTGATCAAGGAATTGAAGAACCGGCAGATTCCCCATGATATTTTGTTTTTGGACGCCAGTGATAAAGTTCTGGTTAAACGTTTCAAAGAGACCCGCCGTTCTCATCCGTTGGCCGGGCCCCTCCGGATTGACCAGGGGATCGCTATGGAGCGGGAACAACTGGCATTTTTAAAAGACCAGGCGGATTATATTATGGATACCAGCAGGCTGTTGACCAGAGAACTGCGTCAGGAGCTGGAGAAGATATTTTTACAGCATCAGGATTATCAGAATCTGTTTGTCAGTGTGTTGTCATTTGGCTTTAAATATGGGATTCCCATGGATGCAGATCTGGTTTTTGATGTCAGGTTCCTGCCCAATCCCTTTTATGTGGAAAGCCTGCAAAACCTTACCGGCAATGAACCGTCGGTACAGGAATATGTCAAAAAAGGCGGTACGATGGATGCCTTTGTAACGAAGTTGTATGAGATGATAGATTTTCTGATTCCCCATTATGTCCTGGAAGGCAAGAACCAGTTGGTAATCGCCATTGGCTGTACCGGCGGCAAGCACCGTTCGGTGACGGTAGCTGATGCGCTGTACCGGCATTTAAAAGAGGATCAGGAAATCGGAGTTAAGATAGAGCATCTTGATATGGAAAAAGACGGATGCCGGAAGAATTAAAAGGAAGTGGTGTAGAATGTCATTTTCCTCTCAGTTAAAGGAAGAATTATCCAGACAGATGAGTTCGGCAAGGCATTGCCAGATTGCTGAAATTGCAGCAATTATCAGTCTTTGCGGGCGGATTCAGATCTCGGAGCACGACCGTTTTTGTATCCGGATTCAAACGGAAAATGTAGCTGTTGCAAGAAAATACTTTACATTATTGAGAAAAACATTTAATATAAGTACTGATGTTTCTATTCGTCAGGGGTTTGGAAATCGCAAAAACCGTACTTACCATGCCTGGGTTCGCCAAGGGGGAGATGCCATCCGGGTATTGCAGGCCACCAAATTGATGGACCGGTACGGTCAGATTGAAGAGAATCTTTCTCTGGCGCAGAATGTAGTCATTCAACAGACCTGTTGTAAACGGGCGTTTATCCGAGGGGCATTTTTAGCTGCCGGTTCGGTCAGCGACCCGGAAAAGTTCTATCACTTTGAGATTGCCTGTATGGCTAAGGCCAAGGCAGTTCAGTTACAGGAATTATTAAACGCTTTTGATCTGGATGCAAAAATTATCTTGCGTAAAAAGTATTATGTGGTATATATTAAAGAAGGTAGTCAGATCGTCGATGTACTAAATGTGATGGAAGCCCCGGTGGCCCTGATGGAGCTGGAGAATATCCGGATTCTAAGAGAGATGCGGGGCAGCGTTAATCGGCAGGTAAACTGTGAGATGGCCAATATTAACAAAACCGTATCGGCTGCGGTAAAACAGGTTGAGGATATTACTTACATCAGAGATACGGTCGGGCTTGACCGGCTGCCGGGCAATCTGCAGGATATAGCAGAACTGCGCCTGTCAAGGCCGGAAGCAACATTGAAGGAACTTGGAGAAGCTTTAGATCCGCCTGTGGGAAAATCAGGTGTCAACCATCGACTGAGAAAATTGAGTGGGATGGCGGAAAAGATCCGAGAAGAAAGCATTTGACACCGGAATGTAGCAGGTGTTCGCAAGAAAGAGGAGGATAACTATGTTGAAAAAAACCGTTACAATCGGACTTGCATCTGGGTTGGAGGCCAGACCAGTAGCTATGCTGGTACAGATTGCCAGCCAGTTTGACAGCATTATTTATGTGGAGAATCAGAGTGTCCGCGTGAACGCAAAGAGTATCATGGGAATGATGACATTAGGTATGAACAACGGGGATCAGATTACGATTTCTGCCGATGGACAAGATGAAGATAAGGCAGTGACATTGATTGAGCAGTATTTGGTGAACGAACAATAAATAAGAAAGACCTTTCCGGAAGGCTGACTTCATCGGGAGGGTCTCTTTCTTTTTGCAGTTTTTTATGGTATACTGATGTTATATTTGTTTACAAAGGAGAACGAACGTGGCATTTACGCATTTGCATGTCCATACGGAGTATAGTTTGTTGGATGGATCCAGTAAAATTAAAGAATTGACGGTGCAGGCCAGAGAACTGGGCATGGACAGCATGGCCATTACAGACCATGGGGCGATGTACGGGATTATTGATTTTTACCGTGCGGCCCATGAGGCCGGAATCAAACCCATCATTGGCTGTGAGGTGTATGTGACACCGGGCTCCCGGTATGACCGTGAGAATGTTCAGGGGGAGGACCGTTATTATCATCTGGTGTTATTGGCGGAGAATAATCAGGGGTATCAGAACCTGATGAAGATTGTGTCCAAGGGCTATGTGGATGGCTTTTATTATAAGCCGCGGGTGGATTATGAGGTTCTGACCACTTATCATGAGGGAATTATTGCCTTAAGTGCCTGTCTGGCCGGAGAAGTACAGCGCTATCTGGAACGGGGACAGTACGAGGAAGCCAAGAAATCAGCATTGCATTATGAAGAGATTTTTGGTAAGGGCAATTTCTTTTTGGAGCTGCAGGATCATGGTATCGCTGCCCAGAAGACGGTGAATCAGGGGCTTTTGCGGATGAGCCGGGAACTGGGGCTGGAACTGGTGGCGACCAATGATATCCATTATACTTTTAAAGAAGATGTGGAGGCTCATGACATTCTGCTTTGTATCCAGACCGGGAAGAAGGTGACGGATGAAAACCGGATGCGGTATGAGGGCGGACAGTATTACTGCAAATCGGAAGAGGAGATGCGGACGCTGTTTCCTTATGCTCCGGAGGCTTTGGCGAATACCCATAAGATCGCACAGCGGTGTAATGTGGAGATTACCTTTGGCGAGACCAAGCTGCCACAGTATGATGTACCGGAAGGATATGATTCCTGGAGCTATCTGAACAAACTGTGTCAGGATGGAATGGAGAAGCGTTATCCCCCTCACCTGCGTTCGGCGGAAAGTCCGGATGACGCCCTGTCAGAACGTTTGCGATATGAACTGGATACGATTCACCGAATGGGGTATGTGGATTACTTTTTGATTGTCTGGGATTTCATTCATTTTGCCAAGTCTCATGATATTATTGTCGGACCCGGAAGAGGGTCGGCGGCCGGTAGTATTGTTGCTTATTGCCTGGAGATTACGGATATTGATCCGATTCGGTATAATCTCCTGTTTGAGCGCTTTTTGAATCCGGAGCGGATTTCCATGCCGGATATTGATATTGACTTCTGCTTTGAACGGCGGCAGGAGGTCATTGATTATGTGGTGGCGAAGTACGGTAAGGATCAGGTGGTTCAGATCGTTACCTTTGGTACGCTGGCGGCCAAAGGAGTGGTGCGTGATGTGGGCAGGGTTCTGGATCTGCCTTATGCCCGCTGTGATGCCATTGCCAAGATGATTCCGGGAGACCTGGGGATGACCCTGGAGAAAGCCTTAAAACAGAGTCCCGACCTGCGGCAGGCATATCAGGAGGATCAGGAAGTAAAATACCTGATTGATATGTCCATGCGTCTGGAAGGTCTGCCAAGACATACTTCCATGCATGCGGCCGGAGTCGTCATCAGCAAAAACTCAGTTGATGAGTATGTGCCTTTGTCCCGGGCTGCGGACGGTTCGATCACCACTCAGTTTACGATGACTACGCTGGAAGAGCTGGGGCTTTTAAAGATGGATTTTCTGGGGCTGCGGACGCTGACGGTCATCCAGAATGCCGTCCACCAGATTGAACGCAACTATGAGATGGTGCTGGATATGAATACCATTGATTATGATGATAAAGCAGTGCTGGCATCCATTGGCACCGGCAAGTGTGACGGGGTGTTTCAGCTGGAAAGTTCCGGGATGAAAGGCTTTATGAAAGAGTTAAAGCCGGAGAACCTGGAAGATATCATCGCCGGGATTTCGCTGTACCGTCCCGGTCCGATGGATTTTATCCCCAAGTATCTGCGGGGCAAGAATGACCGGAATCTGATTACTTATGACTGCCCGCAGCTGGAGCCGATTCTGGGTCCGACTTATGGCTGTATCGTGTACCAGGAGCAGGTTATGCAGATTGTCCGGGATCTGGCCGGCTATACCATGGGACGAAGTGATCTGGTGCGTCGCGCCATGTCCAAGAAGAAGACATCGGTAATGGAAAAAGAGCGGCAGAATTTTGTCTATGGAAGCATGGAAGAAGGCGTTGCTGGTTGTATCAGCAACGGCATCGACGAAAAAATTGCCAACAGAATCTTTGATGAAATGATTGATTTTGCCAAGTATGCCTTTAACAAGTCCCATGCCGCCTGCTATGCCGTGGTGGCGTATCAGACAGCCTATCTGAAGTATTATTATCAGAAGGAGTTCATGGCGGCCCTGATGACTTCGGTGATGGACAATGTCAGCAAGGTGTCGGAGTATATCCTGACCAGCCGGCAGATGGGCATCAAAATCCTGCCGCCGGATATCAATGAAGGACAAAGCGGCTTCTCGGTATCCCGGGATTCCGTCCGGTATGGACTTTCAGCCATTAAGAGCGTGGGCCGGAGTGTCGTGGATGCGATTGTAACGGAGCGGGAAACCAACGGATTATTTACCTCCATGGAGAACTTTGTGGAACGGATGAGCAATAAAGAAGTAAACAAACGAACCCTGGAGAACTTTATTAAAGCCGGAGCATTGGACTGTCTGCCGGGTAACCGGCGGCAAAAGACGATGATCGCACCGGAGATTCTGGACCAGAAGAACAAAGAACGCAAGAGTACCATGGATGGTCAGATGAGCCTGTTTGACTTTGCCGGGGAAGAGGATAAAGCGCAGTACCAGATTACCATGCCCCGGGTGCCGGAGTTTTCCAAAGAGGATTTGCTGGCATTTGAAAAAGAAACGCTGGGCATCTATATCAGCGGCCACCCGATGGAGGAATACGAGGAGCTGTGGAATAAGAATATCACGGCCAAAACCACGGATTTCATCGTTGATGAAGAGACGGAAGCGGCCATTGCCCAGGATAACACCAGGGTAACCATCGGCGGAATGATCACCGGCAAGTTGGTCAAAACCACAAAAACCAATAAGATGATGGCGTTTCTGACGGTGGAGGATCTGGTGGGATCAGTAGAAGTGCTGGTTTTTCCGCGGGATTATGAAAGCAAGCGCAATCTGTTTGTCGAGGACAGCAAGGTCTTCATTCAGGGCCGGGTATCCCTGGGCGAAGAACCGGTCGGGAAACTGATCTGTGAAAAGGTGATTCCTTTTGATTCATTACCTCGGGAGCTGTGGCTGAAATTCGCTGATAAAGAAGCGTATGAGGAAAAGCAGCAGGCGGTTTTTGATGCTTTGCGAATGGCGGAGGGCAATGATAATGTGATTCTGTATCTGGAAAAGGAACGGGCCAAAAAAGTCCTGCCGGCGAACTGGAATGTGAAGATTCAAGAAGGACTGGTAAAAAGCCTTTGTCCGCTGATAGGTGAAAATAATATCAAAGTTACACAAAAGGGATTGAAAATCTGAGAAAAATGATTTAGAATAGGCTTTAGAAAAAAAGGAACAGAAAAGATGGGCAGCACAGACAGGAGGAAAAACTATGGCGAAGCAGGTGAAAACCATTGGTGTTTTGACGAGTGGCGGCGATGCACCGGGGATGAATGCAGCAATTCGTGCAGTAGTAAGAACCGCAATTAATGATGGGCTGAACGTAAAGGGTATCATGAGAGGCTATGCGGGGTTATTGCAGGAAGAGATTGTTGACATGAGCAGTACCAGCGTTGCTGACATTATTCATCGTGGCGGCACCATTTTGTATACAGCAAGATGTAATGAATTTACAACTCCGGAAGGACAGCAGCTGGGTGCTGATATCTGTAAGAAGTTTGGGATTGACGGCATAGTGGTCATCGGCGGTGACGGTTCTTTTCAGGGGGCCGGCAAGCTGGCTGCCCTTGGAATCAATACCATCGGAATCCCGGGAACCATTGATCTGGATATTGCCTGTACGGATTACACCATCGGCTTTGACACGGCAGTCAATACGGCGATGGAAGCGATTGACAAAGTCCGCGATACGTCGACTTCTCATGAACGGTGCAGTATCATAGAAGTTATGGGGCGAAATGCCGGCTATATTGCTTTGTGGTGCGGTTTTGCCAACGGGGCGGAAGATGTGCTGCTGCCGGAACGCTATGACGGTAACGAGCAGGCCCTGATCAACCGGATCATTGATAACCGGAAGCGGGGCAAGAAACATAATATTATTATTAATGCAGAGGGAATCGGACATTCCTCTTCCATGGCCAGAAGAATCGAAGCGGCTACCGGTATTGAGACCAGGGCGACGATTCTGGGGCATATGCAGCGCGGCGGTACCCCAACCTGTAAGGACCGGGTTTACGCATCGATCATGGGCGCAAAGGCGGCCCAGCTGCTGGCTGAAGGCAAGAGCAACCGTGTGATAGCATATAAACAGGGCGAATATGTTGATCTGGATATTCAGGAAGCTTTGAATATGCGGAAAGATATTCAGGAAGACCAATATGAGATTTTCAAGTTGTTGGTTCGTTAGTAACCGATATTTCAGATTCAGATACCCGACAGTGACGCATGCTGTCGGGTATCCTTTGGCGAAGGGAGGTGAGGGTGTTGGTGCTGTGCGGATCCAATTCTTATGAGAAAAAATATTATTTTGCGGAAGCTTTCGATAGCCTGCCGGAGGAGATCAAGCAGGAACTTCAGATCCTGTGTGTCTGTTTTACCGAAGAGTGCGGCGGTATTCTGACTTTGGAATATGATGAGGAGGGAACTCTGGAGTTTAAGCTGACCACCTCGGAATATGACGGTTACCATGATGAAATTGGCGCGGACTTAAAGATTAAACAGTACCGGGAAGAAAAGAGGGAACTTTTGGAATCGCTGGAACTGTATTATAAAGTATTCTGCCTTGGAGAAAGTAAGGAAAGAGTTTAGAGAATATGAAACTAACAATCGGCAATGTCCAGCTGGACAATAATCTAATAATGGCACCTATGGCAGGAGTTACGGACCTGCCATTTCGTATGCTGTGTAAAGAGCAGGGCTGTGGCCTGTTGTACACCGAGATGGTCAGTGCCAAAGCGATTCTCCATAAAAACCGGAATACCGCCGAACTGCTGGCGGTTCGGCCGGGGGAACGGCCCATTGCCGTCCAGCTGTTTGGTTCCGACCCGGAGATTGTGAGTGAGATGGCTGCCCGGATTGAAGACGGCCCCTATGATATGATCGATATCAATATGGGCTGTCCGGTTCCCAAGGTGGTCAATAATGGCGAAGGCTCAGCATTAATGAAAGAACCGAAACTGGCAGAAGCGATTCTGACTGCTATGGTTCGTAAATTAAAAAAGCCGGTAACAGTTAAAATACGGAAAGGCTTTGATGAAACCCAGGTCAACGCAGTGGAGATCGCCAAAATTGCCGAAAGCTGCGGCGTGGCAGCGATCGCCGTCCATGGCCGGACGCGCGAACAGTTCTATGCCGGCAAGGCAGACTGGGACATCATCCGGCAGGTCAAGGCGGCAGTTCAGATTCCGGTCATTGGCAACGGAGACATTTTTTTTCCGGAGGATGCCGGCCGGATGCTGAAGGAGACGGGCTGTGACGGTGTTATGATTGCCCGCGGTGCTCTGGGGAATCCCTGGATCTTTGGCCGGGCATTGCATCATCTGGAAACCGGCGAGGTGCTGCCGGGACCGACGGTCGGGGAAATCTGCGGGATGATGCTCCGCCATGTCCGGATGCAGTGCCAGCTTAAGGGCGAGTGCCTGGGCATGAAAGAAATGCGGAAGCATATCGCCTGGTACACGGCTGGCCTGCCTCATTCGGCGGCTTTGCGCCGCTGTTGTAACCATATTGACACTATTGCTGAATTGGAAGCGTTATTACTGGAGAAACTGGCATATACTGTTCTTGACAACCAGTAAGGATTAAGATATAATACTTTGAATGCAAGAAAGGTGCGTGCAAAGTACGAAAAAAAGGAAAGGAAGCAGGTAGTATGGCTGAAAAGAAAAACATATTAACATACGCTGGCTTAAAGCAGTACGAGGAAGAACTTCAGGATTTAAAGGTATATAAACGGAAGGAAGTAGCCCAGAAGATCAAAGAGGCCAGAGAGCAGGGCGACCTGTCAGAGAATGCTGAATATGATGCCGCTAAGGATGAGCAGCGTGACATTGAGCAGCGGATTGAAGCCCTGGAAAAACTGCTTAAAAATGCAGAAGTTATTGTGGAAGAAGAGATTGATTTAGACAAAATCAGCATTGGCTGCAAAGTCAAAGTATATGATGTGGATTTTGGTGAGGAGATGGAGTTCCGTATTGTCGGTTCGACAGAGGCCAACAGCCTGCAGAATAAGATTTCCAATGAATCTCCGGTGGGCCAGGCATTACTTGGCCGATGTGTCGGAGATACGATAGATGTTGATACACAGGCCGGAATGATCCAGTATAAAGTACTGGAGATCCAGCGGGTATCATAAGACAAAAGGAGTGAAGAGCGTGGGAGAGCAGCAAAAGGCAAACCAGAATCAGGAACCGGATTTAAACCAGTTATTAAAGGTACGCCGGGAGAAACTGGCTGAATTACAGGCATCCGGTAAGGATCCGTTCCAGATTACCAAATATGATGTAACCGTCCATAGCACCGATGTTAAGGACAACTATAGTGAATGGGAAGGCAAGGAGGTTTCTGTCGCCGGGCGGATGATGTCCAAACGGGTGATGGGAAAGGCTTCTTTTTGCAATGTCCAGGACCTGGAAGGCAATATCCAGTGCTATGTAGCCAGAGATGATCTGGGTGAAGAGGCATATAAAGACTTTAAGCGGATGGATATTGGTGATCTGGTTGGGGTGAAAGGTATCGTGTTTACCACCAAGATGGGAGAGATTTCAATTCATGCCCATTCGGTCATGCTGTTAAGCAAGAGCCTGCAGATCCTGCCGGAGAAATACCACGGCCTGACCAATACCGATATCCGTTACCGTCAGCGGTATGTGGATCTGATCATGAATGGGGACGTAAAGAAGACATTTGTGCTGCGTTCCAAGATTATCAGCAGCATCCGCCGTTACCTGGACGGACAGGGCTTTCTGGAGGTGGAGACACCGATGCTGGTATCCAATGCCGGCGGTGCCGCTGCCAGACCCTTTGAGACTCATTATAACGCTCTGGACGAGGATGTAAAGCTGCGGATTTCCCTGGAATTGTATCTGAAGCGGCTGATTGTCGGCGGGCTGGAACGTGTTTATGAAATTGGCCGGGTATTCCGTAATGAAGGTCTGGACACCAGACATAATCCGGAGTTTACGTTGATGGAGCTGTATCAGGCTTATACCGATTATTACGGGATGATGGATCTGACGGAGAATATGTTCCGTCACGTGGCCCAGGAAGTGCTGGGGACCACACTGGTGCCTTATGCGGATGTGGAGATTGATCTGGGCAAGCCGTTTGAGCGCCTGACCATGCTTGATGCCATTAAGAAGTATACCGGAATTGATTTTGCTGAGATTAAGACCACTGAAGAAGCGAAGAAGCTGGCCGATGAGAAGAGTGTTCATTACGAGACCCGCCATGTGCGCGGTGACATCATCAATCTGTTCTTTGAAGAGTTTGTTGAGGAGCATCTGATTCAGCCAACCTTTATCATGGATCATCCGGTAGAGGTATCGCCGCTGACCAAGAGAAAACCGGACCAGCCGGAGCTGGTAGAGCGGTTTGAGCTGTTTATCTATGCCCGTGAGATGTGTAACGCATACTCCGAATTAAATGACCCGATTGACCAGCGAGAACGTTTTGTTGCCCAGGAAGCGGCTTTGGCGGCGGGCGATGAAGAAGCAAATCAGACCGATGAGGATTTCCTGAATGCGTTGGAGATTGGTATGCCGCCGACCGGGGGGATTGGATATGGGATTGACCGTTTGGTGATGCTGCTGACGAATTCGCCGGCGATTCGGGATGTGTTGTTGTTCCCGACGATGAAGTCATTAGATAAATAAACCCAGTAAAATCAATGGTTTGCGGACTATAAAGTTATATGGTACGACAGGAGTACGACAATTTAACCCGTCTTAAAGGGTTAAAATAAGCGATTTCAAATTGAAATCGTGTCAGTTCAAATTCATATTTCGTATTATGAAGGACATTTTTCTAAAAGAAAATTTTAGAGAGATGTCCTTTTTTGTTATGGTCAACAAATAAAAGACTGGAGGAAATGAATATGAGTGAGAACACAGCGTTAAGAGCAGCAGCCGTAAAGGAAGCTAAGGTTATTTTTATCAGTGAAGCACATGAGAAATTCTACTATGAGAAATTAAAAGAAGTAAGGTATCAAGATGCATATCACGAAGCAATATGCTGTAATGTAATTTGGGAAGTTAGTTATATAAAATTATGGCTGCAGCATGAGGCACAAGATAAATCAGAATTTTTCAAGAAGAAATCAAGTGGCCATAAACAAAGGTCGATTTATTGAATTAGTGAACCGTTACACCGATTTTACCGAACTCACTATCCCCATGCTCAACGAGTTTGTGGAAAAAATCATCGTCCACGAACGCGACAGCAAGGGTAAAATCGAATCGACCCAAAAGGTAGAAATCCACTTGAATTTCATCGGCGAATATCTGCCACCGTCAATGGAAGCAGAACCCACGCCCGAAGATGAGGAAGAACTGCGTTTAACTTTGGAACGGCGGGAAAAATACCGCCAAAACTATTTGAAACGCAAGGCAAGCGGCAAACAACAAGAGTATGACCGCCGTTACGCCTTTGCCTGTGGCGGCACGATAAGGCAGCCGAAAGCGGTGAACCAGTAACAATGAAGCGGATGCCTTCACGAGGTGTCTGCTTTTTGATTGGGTATCTATTTGTATATACCTAATTTTTCCCTTATTGATTGCAGTTTTTTCTCTGCAACCGAACTCGCGGCTTCTCTACCATCTTCCAAGATTTTAATTAACTCATTACTATTCCTGTAATGGTTGTATCTATCTTGAATTTTGAGAATGAAATCGCTCACGGCTTCAGCAAGGTCTTTCTTAAATGTTCCGTAATTAGCGTTTGCATATTTTTTCTCTATCTCTTGTATTTCCATATCGCAAACGACAGACATAATTGAAATTAAGTTTGATATACCCGGCTTGTTTTCCATATCGAAACGGACGTTGCTTTCACTATCAGTAACCGCGCTCATAATCTTCTTTTTTGTTATGTTAATGTCATCTAAAATAAAAATCGTACCTTTATCATCTACAGGAGCGGATTTGCTCATTTTTTCCATAGGGTTTTGCAGATTCAAAATCCTTGCGCCGACTTTTGGAATGTAGTAATCAGGCAGGGTGAAAGTTTCGCCATACCTTTTGTTAAATCGTTCGCCTAAATCCCTTGTCATTTCAATATGTTGTCTTTGGTCATCGCCTACTGGAACAACTGCGGCATCATACAACAAAATATCTGCCGCCATAAGCGTAGGGTAAATGAATAATCCTAAATCAATACCGCTATTCCCCATTTTCTCGGTTTTCGATTTATACTGTGTCATTCTGCTTAATTCGCCAACCCTGCATTGAAAAGCAATTAAGTAACCTAAAACACTATGTTCATTAACATCACTCTGAACAAAGAAATTCGTGTGTGCTGTATCTACTCCGCAGGCAACATAAAGAGCCGCTAAATCCAGTATAGTATTATGGATTTTTTGCGGGTCTTGGTACGAGGTTATTCCATGCAAATCTGCGATAAAGATATATGAATCATGTTCGCTTTGAAGCCTAACGAAATTTTTTATCGCCCCTATATAGTTTGCAAGAGTAAAACAACCTGTTGGCTGAACTCCCGTTATCATTCTTTTTTTCATAACGTTATCTCCTTTTTCAATAAAAAAACTCCCGCCCCATAAGGACAGAAGTAATCTGTAAGCCACCTTAGTGAATACGCACAATCATGCGCTTCCCGTGTAACGACCGGGATTTTCGTCAACGCCTACTAAACAAACGTCTTTCGGGTTGCCCTCATAAGTCCATTCATCATAATTGGAAATACCGCACTCGCACCATCGGCGGCTCTCTGAAATCCCATACTATGACTACTAATCTTAATCATCGGTTTCATATTCAATTTCAAGTATTTTACCACAATCAAGCCGTTTTTTCAATATCTAACTTGTAAATATTTTCGTCCGTTGGAAAACGGGATGCTTTGGCATCCCATTTTTTGTATAATAGGAAATTCCTCGAAATAACAAAGTTATGTAAACCACAAGCCCTGCAAAAGCAGGGCACAAATAATAGACAATGCCCTGTTAGAAGATGTAAAAGCCTTCTTCAAATTCGTCATCATCAAGTTCATCATCCTCAATAAGGAAATAGTGCATGTCAAGCAGATCAGAATCGGTCATTCCCTTTACCAGCTTGGGTGTCATGCCTTCCGGAGGATTTATTATGTATTTTTTCCTGAGTCCCTCTAGAAAATTCGAATCCATTGTTGTGCTGCCTCCCATCGTTTGATACTTCCAGTATGGAGCAGATGGGAAATAAAATCAAGCACATTTACCACTGGAGCGGCATCGGTATGGTGCCATTACCCTTTCGTATAATTCTTCCAGGGGGATCCGTTCGTGTTTATGATAGAGATCCAGAAACAACATTTGATGATTGCATTTCGGACATTGCAGGGGATCATAACCAAAGGATAAGAGGATCAGCGTGCGCCATGTATTGAACTCCAGGAGGATTCGTTGCCTGGATTTCGGGATCGCCTTGTGAAGGGAGCTGTCTATTTCGCGATGGCGTGCGTAGAGTCCATAATAACGGGTCATCTTAAAATGCTTCTCGGGGATATGCTGGATTAAAAGTTGAATAAAATCCAGAACAGGAAGCGTTTCCTGGACATAGGAATCATCCTCGTGTCGATTATAATGGAAGGTGACATTTTCACCGTCATAGGAATCAATGCGTGAGGTGGCAATCACTGGCCGTCCGAGATAGCGGCAGATATATTTCACAACGGAATCGGTGTCGCACAGGTTGGGCTTGGCATAGACATAAAAGCCATCCTTATCTTTGGAATAGATGAGGGACTTTGTTTTTTTGAAGGAAGGGCCGATGCGCTTTTCCATTTCAGCCTCTCTGCCAATGGGATCTTGATGGGGAAGGCATCATAAGGCGGCTTGTGTCTGACGAACAGGTTAGGGGAGTTGAGGTGTCGAAGGCACTTTTTTTATGCATTTCCATATAGTAAAAGGTCTGAGTGTGTGGTAAACTAATAAAAGATTGTAGATGTAATTCCGAAATAGTTTTTAGAATGGGAGTACTAAGGGAAGATGTTATTTTATTTTGC
>Ga0154002_1000099_pt1 | contig 19960 bp, 13 predicted proteins | sample TSNY086MetaG_FD_102276 | JGI IMG/M metagenome (GOLD analysis project Ga0154002, IMG submission 102276) | Attine ant fungus gardens microbial communities from New York, USA - TSNY086 MetaG | ecosystem: Host-associated > Fungi > Mycelium > Unclassified | place: USA: New York, Robert Cushman Murphy... | reverse complement strand
TCGACGTGATATCAGACGAAACGCAGCGTATAAAATGGTTGATTGACGAATTAAAAAACCATACCCGCGAAAAAGAAGATAACCTGTTAAAGACGCGGCTGAACCTGACTGAACTTACAAAAAATGCGGCGCGGCTGTATGCGCCTATCTTGGAACGCAAAAAAAATACACTTATTCTCCGTTTCCCTTATGATTTGCCGGACGTATACGCCAGCGCGAATGAAGTAACGCAGATGTTGTTTAATCTCCTGCAAAACTCGAACAACCATACGGAGAACGGCGAAGTTGTCATCACCGCCGAAGCAAACGGCGACTATGTTTGCGTGACCGTTTCCGATGCGGGAATCGGCATACCGGCTGAGCTTCTGCCCCTCGTATTCGAGCGCGGCGTAAGCGGCAGTGAAAACGGTACGGGCTTGGGGCTGTTCCTATGCAGGGAAATAATCGAAACACACGGCGGCAGTATCAATATAGATAGCACACCGGGCGAAGGGACGAGGGTATGGTTTACACTGCCGGTTTGGAAAGAGGGAACACGCGAATGAAAAAACAAACGATTCTGCTCGTTGAGGACAACGAAAAACTGAGCGATGGCAACCGCCGCGTACTTGAAGCCGAAGGGTATGAGGTGCTGACTGCGCTGACAATTGCCGAAGCAAGGGAGCGGCTATCAAATTTTACCCCGGACATCATACTGCTTGATATTGGTTTGCCGGACGGCAACGGACTTGATTTTCTGAAAGAGTTTCGGCAGAAGTCAGGCATCCCGGTGCTGATGCTCACCGGCTACAGCGAAACGGCGGATATTGTTAAGGGCTTCAAAGGCGGTTGTGACGATTACCTTACAAAACCGTACACATTTGCGGAATTGCTGGTGCGGCTCCAGCGTCTTTTGAAAAACGCGGAACGGGTACCGGAAACGGTATCGCGGGGGCTGCTCACGCTGCGGCTTGCGTCGCGGGAGGCCTTCGTGGGCAGCGATAAATTAGATTTGACACCAAGAGATTACGCGTTATTGCAATTTTTCGTTCAAAATGAAGAACGCATCATGCAGATGGCATATATTTATGAAACCGTTTGGGGTCAACCTATGGCGGGGGATTCTCAGGCGATCAGCAGCGCCGTTTCCCGCTTACGAAAAAAGCTGAAAGGATGCGGTTATACCATATCGGCGGAGTACGGAACAGGCTATTGTTTTGAGCCGGGAGAGACTTAAAAACAAAAATGAAAAGGTTGAATGTTGGCAATTCTGCAAACATTCAACCTTTTTCTATTGAAATTTATTATAATGAGGGCGGCTTATGAAACAACATAAATCTTCACTTATATGCGAAAGAAAGGAAGGCTTATGACAATGTCTGAACAGTCAAAAGTAAACATCACAGAGGTTTGGTTAGATACCGCAGGCTGCAACCAAAACGGAATGGGCATTATTTTAAATGTTGATCTCAATAATGGAGCTTGCATGACATTTTCCCTTGATTCCAAAATTGACGATCTCCATTTTGCGGATATTCTGCATGGCAGATACCGCGGGGAACCGAAAACGGATGGCGGGCGCGTGTATTGGGATAACGGGGCAAGCCTGTCCCTTGACGAAATGATCGCCATATTGCAAATCCAACGGAAGACCGGGACGGCGGTCTGAAAAAAATATAACTTCTATCCGGTGGAGGAACCGGATATCACAAAACACAAAACGGAGGAATTTTATATGAGCAGAATTAAAGGTAGAAGGGCGATAGCCGCTGTACTGGCTGTTGTTATGATGTTGAGCATGACACTAATCGGCTGGCCGGCCGGCGTGTTTACGAAGGTATATGCGGCGGAGGCGGACTACTTTGCCGGAGGTGCGGGCACCTACGCTAGGCCTTACTTAATAGAAACGCGGGAGCATTTGCTTGCGCTCGGCTATGGGGATAGCCGCGGGAAATACTATGCTCTCGCAAATAACATCGACCTGTCAGATGGAGACTGGATGCCGATAGATCTTTTCTACGGCAGCTTGGACGGGCGGGGATATTCCATTAAAAACCTGACCGTTCGGGGGGGGAGACAATATGCCGGGCTGTTCGGTCGAATCGAGATATACGGCTCGGCGAGCGACTATCCCATCGAAATCAAAAATCTGACGGTCGAAATTTCCGAGAACGGCGTCACCGCTTATTACGCTTCAAAGCCTGATGCAAACGCAAACCCATACTCACTTCCGAGCAATTCCCCAGCCAATCCCGAAGCATACGCGGGGGGCTTGATAGCGGTGTATGAAAACAAATCGTCCAAAGATTACGAAGACGCCGAAGAGGTATTCTTTAACAATAAACTTATCATTGAAAATGTTACCGTCAAGGGCGGGCAAATAGCCTCTAATTATAACGCGGGCGGGCTGATCGGCTCTTGCCAGACGAGAACGGCAGAGGTGAATATCAAAAACTGCCGCGTGGAGAGTAATGTTGTTGTCCGCTATATGGACCGGATCGGGAATGATAAAGATTCCGACCCGCGCAACTATTTCAGACGCGCCGCCGCCGGAGGACTGATCGGGTTTTCCAACACACCGAGCAGCGCGTACCTGAAGAATGTTAGCAATCCGGCGGCGAAAATCATCATCGACTGTTGCGAAACCACCGGTAAAATAGACGCTTTCTCAATAGAATCGGACGTCAAAGGCTCGGTGAGTGCGACCAGCCGCAGAGAGTGCACGGTGTCGGCAGGCGGTATACTCGGCAACTACGGTCTTCCCGTAGTAAACGGCACCGTGCAGAATCGGACGCACATTGATAGCGACAAATATAACGCAAGGGGCGAGCTGAGTATTACTAACAGCACTGCCCAGGGCGAAATCGTCGCGAGAGGCGGCTTCAAGGAAAACAACCTCTTGGAAATCAGTTTACATAGTGATACGTTTAATAATATGTTTGCCGTTCGGGCGGGCGGGATCTTCGGCAGTATCGACAATGATACCATCGACAAGATGACCGGCAAGGTAACCATTTCAAATTGCGCCGCCACCGGCAACGTCACGGCGCAGAATTACAGACAAAACAACAACCACGCCGTGGTCTACGCAGGGGGATTCGGCGGTATACTCTATTCAAACGGCGACGCTAAAATATCCAAAAGCTACGCTACGGGCAACGTTACCATACCCGATCTGCTTACCGGCAACGGCAAAACCTTTGCCAATAACCACAGCAATTCAGCGGCAGGCGGCTTCATAGGGCAGGCCTCGAACTACAGCGGGAAATCGAGCAGAATGAGCATTACGATAGAAAACTGCTACGCCTCGGGGAGCTCCTATGTAAAAGGCTACACTAAGGACAACATGGATTGGGTACTGCTGGCGCTCGGTTTGCCGCCCATCCCCGGGCTTTATGATCTGCACGCCTCGGGCAACCCGCAGGCAGGCGGGCTTGTCGGTTATACACGCGGCTCGACGATTATGAACTGCTATGCATGGGGCAACGCCGAGGGCGACTATGCAGGGAACCTTGTGGGATATTATAACAGTCCGTGTACCTCCACCAACAACTATGGTGTGTCCACTCAAAGCATTAAGGGAAAGAACGACGGATACCCGACCGCATTGAATAGCTCGAATGATATGAAAAGCTCAAGTAATTTCAGAAATTGGGACTTCGGGACGATATGGACATATAAATACGGAGTAAACAACGGTTATCCCGTTTTGGGAGCTTTTTATTTAGTCAGCACAATTCAGATAACCCCCAGAACCGTTAATCTTCCGGTGAATACCACGGCAAGTGAAACGCTCTACGTTACGATATACCCCGCCTCTCTGTTTGACAAACGCTGCTCTTTTACGGTTAGTGATCCGAGTCTTGTCTCCATTGAGGTAAACGGGGGAAGCTGTGTTGTCCGGCCGAACCAAAACGGCAAAGTCGGTACGACATATGTCAATGTGCTACATGTTAATACGGGTTACGTTGAATCTCGCCTTATCACTGTGTGCGACTCGGTTATTCGTATTCACGACGAAGATGAGCTGTGGCAGCTTAGAAAGGACATCCTTGACAAAAAGTATGATATGAAATATATGTCGGTGCTTCTGGAAAACGATATAGCGCTGACCAAACCGTGGGAGCCCTTTCCGACCTTTGAAGGTTCCTTTGACGGACAAGGGCACGTAATCAGCAATGTGTATTATGATATAAATAAAGACTGGACGACGCCGCAATACGCTACCGGTGGCTATAACTTTGGATTTTTTTCCTTATTGGGGACTGAACTCGATACTGCACCGAGCGATTACCATATTTATGTGCGAAATTTAGGTATTGAAATCGCGCCTTCGAGCAAAACCCGGCAGGAAATTTTTGACATCCTTAAAACCAAAACCCCTTCTAACACGATCTCGTCCGAAGGTATCGGCATGGTCAATCCTGTCCCTAACGAGAGGAATACGAATAGAGCTGTCTATGTTGGCGGCTTGGTTGGTAATATAGGCTATGCCCGATCGGTCACGATCGAAAGCTGCTTCGTGTCGGGCGGACCCGTAACAGGGTATGCTTACCAAGATTCGGTTCGAGAGTTCACTGTAGGCGGGATGGTTGGCGCAATAAGTAACAGAGAAATCGTCACAATCAAAAACTGTTATACAACCGTTGATGTCAGCGTCTCCAACGGAACGGTAATTGATTATGAACAGCAGCGATATGTGGGCGGATTAATTGGGAACATCACTAATCAAGTAACATATGATAATCCTGTTAAGACTGAATGTTGCTATACATCAGGGAATATATACGGATATGCCTATAGTAGTAGCCAGATGTATGCGTCAAAACTGCTCGCTTTAAACACAAATCGCACAACCAGCCTCGGAATGATTTCCTGCTATGCCCTTACAGACTCCTTCCAAACCATCACCTGGGATTACTCATATGAAGGTTTATCGGATGTATTGTTGGGGCCGCCCCGCAATGCAGGGGGGTATGCGGAACGCGAGAAAACGTATATGCAGACGCGTGAATGGGATCTGAACTACTGGGACTGGACGAATATTTGGGGGCGTATTCCCAACATTAACAATACATACCCGGTCCTGCGGATCTTCCATTCCTTTGTAGACGGGGTAACGCTTGATAGAGACGAGATCACCGTCCCCCTGTACGGAGCGGACGCGATTTCACCGCCGGCGCTCGTTCTGGAATACGACCTGACCGCGACCGTGTCACCCGCCGGCGCCGATAATCCTGCCGTGACCTGGAGCAGCGACAACGACGACGTTGCGACCGTGGACGAAAACGGCAAGGTCACCTTGACAGGAGACGCGGGTACGGCGCTTATAACCGTCACGACGGTTGACGGCGGGTTTACGGATTCGTGCCTTGTAACCGTGAACGAAGTCGAGCCTATACCGGGTATTACCCTTGACAAAAGCGAGCTGGCAATGGGCGTGAACGACGAGGAAACGCTGATCGCGGGCTATGACGAGATTCATTATAATGTAAGCTGGGACAGCAGCGATATGGGCATTGTGACCGTAGACCAAGACGGTAAGGTAACGGGTGTAGCGGACGGTGTGGCGACTATCACCGCCACGCTTCTCGATAACAACGACGCCCCTGTATTAGACGGGGACGGTAACCCCTACACCGCCGCGTGCGAGGTCACGGTGCGGACGGGTATATTCTTCCTGCAAAACACAATAGAAATCGACGTGGGAACGACCTATGATCTGAACGACTTGGTCGTATTTAGCGGCATTTCGCCCGGCACAATCGAATGGAGCAGTGATACCGAGTCCATCGCCTCCGTCGAAGATGACGGCGTTGTTACGGGAATTAAACGCGGAACAGCGACGGTAACCGCTAAACTCGGCGTGTATACACAGGATATTACGGTAAAGGTAAATCAGCCGGTCATCGATGTGAGCGGGTATATCACCTTTACCCCGGGCAGCAAGACTTACTCTGGAGCGGAGCTTGACTGTACTGCGGCGCAAATTGGAGGTACGGGATTTACAGCGGGCGATAATCCCTCGTGGACGTACACATACGAAGTAGGAGACAACCTCACTGGGTATGAAAGCTTAGGCGCGGCCGGCAAGCCCATTGGCGCGGGGAATTATAAAGTCACCGCTGTTTATGGGGATGAGGATAATCTGGGAAGCAAAACGGAAAGCTTCACCGTTACTCCGAAGGAACTGAACGTGGGCGTAACAGTAAACGACAAGCCCTATGACGGTTTGAACGCGGCGGAGATCGCGTCCGCTTCCCTCTCCGGCGTTGTGGCGGGCGATGATGTGGCTCTGATAAACGGAACCCCGGTATTTGACAGCACCGCGGTCGGAAACAACATTGCCATTACGTTCACCTCCGACTTTTCCATCAGCGGCAGCAAAGCGGGTAACTACACCCTGACGCAGCCGACAGGCATCACGGCCAACATCCGTGACGGCTTTACCCCGGAGCGGGATACCCACTACACGATTGCGGGGCTGAACGCGGCAGGCTGGAGCAAAACCGACTTTGTAATCACGGCGAAAACGGGTTATCAGGTTAGTTTATCCAACACGGCGGGAGCCCCATGGGATGATGAGCTGCCCGCTTACACAGCCGAAACGGATAGCGGAAGGGTGACCTTTTATGTGAAAAACACAAATACCGGTGAAATTTCCGTTGCTAAAAAAGAATTCTACAAAATTGACATAACTGCGCCCACAGGTGAGATCACCGTGAAAGAAAACAGTTTTACTTCCTTCCGGGACACCATCACATTCGGGCTGCTCTTCAAGAACACTGTCGACGTGACGATCACGGCGGAAGATAGTACGTCCGAGGTGAAAACGGTGGAATACTATCTTTCCGCAACGGCACTTCCAAGCACCACGGACTGGCATGAATTGACATGGACCGCTGATGACGGGTTCAGCATTATTGCCAACTGGAAGGGCTCAATCTACGCCCGGATCACAGACAATGCAGACAATATAACCATCATCAACTCAGACGGTGTGGTGGTTTACACCGACAGCGCACAGGATACTGCGGACATCACCTATACAAGGACCTCGAGCGGGGACAAAGCAGCAACGGTGACGTTGAACGGCAACACGGTCAACGAAATCAAAAACGGCACTTATACACTGGATAAAAACACAGATTACACGGTGGACAACAACACCGGAATTATCACCTTCAAGGCAAGCTATCTGGGCACCCTTGACGCGGGAGATTATACCCTGACGATCTCCTACGATCCAATGGGCGAGAGCTATGTAAGCGGAGATGATAACGAGCCGCCCGATGAAACCGAAATTGCCCTGTCGGTGGTGAAAGCGGATGTAACCCCGATTGTATCTGTTGCGCCCGATCCTCAGATAAGACCGGACGGCGTAACCCTTTCGGTAACCGGGCTTCCCGCGGGCGCGACCGGAACGTTGCAATTTATAGCAAACGGAACGAATATCGGCGAACCCGTTTCGGTCGGTCAAACCGTGAGCTTCACTGCGTCGGGAAATACTGACATCTATACCTTTACGGTGAAATACAGCGGTGACGGTAATTACAAGCCCACGACCAGCGGGGAAACCACTTTCACCTTTACAAAAGGCATACAAGAACCATTGACGATAGACACTGTAGCGGACAAAACCTACGGCGATGCTGAGTTCACGCTTGACAGCACCGGCGGAAGCGGAACAGGAAACGTAAGCTACACGATTACCGACGGTGATGATGTGATCCGGTTTTCCGGCGATACGGTCACCATCCTCAAAGCCGGAACCGCCACCGTTATCGCGACAAAGGCGGGCGATGATGACTACAACGAAACCACTTCTGCCGCGATAAGCATTACGGTGAATAAAAAAGAGGTCACCGTTTCGGGCATCACCGCATCAAACAAAACCTATGACGGAAACGCTGCGGCAGATTTAACCACGCGGGCTGTCACCGCCGCAATGGGACTTGTCGACGGCGACACGCTGACCGTCTCGGCCACAGGTACATTTGATAACAAAAATGTCGGCGCCGGTAAAACGGTGACGATCTCCAGTCTCACCCTCGGCGGCGCGAGCGCGGGTAATTATCAGCTTGCCGCAGCAGGACAACAGGCGAGTGCAGCCGCCGATATTACAGCAAAGCCCGTCACCGTGGATGTGACGGTGAACGACAAGGTTTATGACGGTTTGAACACGGCGGAGCTCGTGTTCGCCTCCCTCTCCGGCGTTGTGGCGGGCGACGATGTGGCTCTGATAAACGGAACGCCGGTATTTGACAGCACCGCGGTCGGAAACAGCATTGCCATTACCTTCACATCCGGCTTTTCCATCAGCGGCAGCGAAGCGGGCAACTACACCCTCGTCCAGCCGACAGGCGTCACGGCCAACATCCGTGACGGCTTTACCCCGGTGCAGGATACGCATTACACGCTGTCGGTTCCGGATGGCACGGGCGAGTGGTATAAGGCGGCCGATTTTGTGATCACCGCCACAAGCGGATACAAAGTCAGTCTTGGCAATGCCGACGGTTCCGATTGGTCAAACAGCCTGACCTGTTCAAATGAAACCGCAGATGGAAGCGTCACCTTCTATGTAAGGAACACGACCACCAATGAAATTTCCGTTGCCAAAACAGAGAGCTATAAAATTGACAAAACTGCGCCGGAGGGCGATATCAAGATCAAGGCTAATTCCATCAAATCCTTCCGGAACACCATCACCTTCCAGTTGTTCTTCAAGGACACAGCGGACGTTGAAATCATCAGAACAGACACAACAAGCGGCGTCGCAAGCATCGAATACCAAAAGGTCGCGTCGGAAAGCGAATACGGCCCGGAAGGTGAATGGACGACCGGCGACAGCTTTTCCGTAACCGCCAATGAGATATTTATTGTCTACGCGAAAATCACCGACAACGCAGGAAATGTCACGATAATAAACAGCGACGGCGTGGTGGTTTACACGGATTCGGTGCAGGACACGGCCGCGATTCGCTTTACGAAAACAAGCACAACCGATGTGACCGCCGGCGTCACCCTGAACGGCAACACGGTCAACGAAATTAAAAACGGCGCTTATACACTGGTTAAGAACACAGATTACACGGTAGCTACCGACGGCACAATCACCTTCAAGGCGTCTTATCTGGACACCCTTGCCGCAGACGACTACACGCTGACAATCTCCTACAACCCGATGGGGATTGCGTATGTCGCGAATGAAAACAATGAAGCTCCGGACGAAACTGAAATTGCCCTTACCGTAGTGAAAGAGGAGGGAACCCATCAGACAAGACCGAACAGCACCGGCGACAACAGCAATATGCTCCTGTGGCTGCTGCTCGGCGGCGCCTCCTCCCTGACCGTTCTCGGATTAACGGTCAAGCGCAGAAAAAGAGATGCGGTAAAATAATAACACATAGTCAATACTGCTAACATTGGTAGCCTTAAACGAGAAACCCCCGCCTCAAACGCCGTAGGAGTTAAGCGGGGGAGTATGCCTCAGTATTGTTATAATCCGAGTTTCTTTTGGACCAGGCCGGCGTAACGTTCAACTATTGTAATATTGTTAAAATCATCGCTTCCAATTCGCCGATCCAGTTGGTTAAAAACTTGTGTCCGGCCTCGGCGGTGGCAATGGTTGCGTCGCCGTAAACGCCGGAGCATCCAACCTTATGCCACGAGGTCGCTCGTAATTCAAAATCATCTGGAATCTCCGGGTATTCGCAGACCGCTTTTGTCATGTCCACAAGCGCAGGCGCGATGGCCAGCATAATCGAGGTCTCCACCTCCGACGCATGAAAGGTTTTTCCGTTCCAAAGCTCAGATTTTAGAATATCCTTGCCGCAGCGTTTGATATCGGTATAGCTCATGGACCAGACATTTTGAAAGCCGTATTCATCCAAAAGCTCTCGCATAACCAGTTTGTTCGGCGCCACGTTTCCATTGTGCCCGGAAAACAGGATCACGTGCCTGGCGCCCTGGCGCCGCAAACTGAGAACGATATCCTTCACAACCGCGACATAGGTCTCCCAGCGCAGCGAAACCGTCGCAGGATAACCTGCCATGGACCATGCGTAGCCATACGGCAGGGCAGGCATGACCACACATCCGGTTCTCTCCGCTAACGCGCGGCTGACATAACGGCACACGACAGTGTCCACCGAAAGTGCCATGTGATAACCGTGTTGTTCGGTTGAGCCAATGGGAACGATGACGGCACGGGCTTCCTTCATGCTCTTCTCAGCCTCCGGCCAAGGCATCCTATCCAGCAAGACCTGACTCATAAAATAAACAGCTCCTTTCTGAAGCGGGAAAGCTTTGTGGCTAAAAGGCCAGATATCGTGCCGGGTTCTCATAAAAGATCTTGTGAATCAGATCCTCAGAAATACCATACTCCAGCATGTTTTTGGCAAGGATGCCAGGAATGTATTCCAAACCTGGCGAGCCGCCGTAAGCTTTCATATAGGAGGCGCGGCCCCAGTCGCCGCCGATCATGATTCGATCGCCATAGCCTTTTTTGGCCATGGCTTTGATCAGCTCCATCGTGTCATAGATGGGATGGTACTTGACCCGGGCAATGCAGTCGTACTGCACATAGACCCCTTCCCGGAGGACACGCTCATGGTAAACCGGATCGCAATCCCGATCCAGATGTCCAATGCAGATTTTCTCCGGCTCCAGTCCTTCTCCCTTGAAAATTTTCGCTTGTTCGTAACCCATGGTACCCTGGTGGGTGTGGGTGATAACCGGAGCGCCGGTGGCAAGGGATGCTCTGGCGGAAATGGGCAGCAGCTTTAACTCCAGGGGCGATATCTTATAGTAACCGGAGCCGCCCTTAATGACTCCTGCTTTAGAGGGGGAACGCTTTACAATGGGGCCGCAGAAATCGTTAATCTCAATCCCTTCCTGCACCTCGGATACAATAATCTCTAAAATCTCATCCGGATCGTAGCGGTGAACAAAATGTGTGGAATCATACAGCTCGCCCCTTTGAAAGCCGGTGGAAGCGATGATATGAGCGCCGGTACCTTCGGAAATCCAGCACATCTTTTCAATGCTGCGTCCCACTCCGAGACACTGCATATCCACGATTGCTTTTCCGCCGGCGGCGACATAAGCTTTGAGCTCCTCCCGGGACGCAGGCGCGTTCTCTAAAGCGAAGTCATGGTCTGGCACCATTTCCATGCCTCCGGATTTCCAAATGTGATCATGCATATCGGTGAATCCCAGCTCGGAGGGCTGGATATCTCCAAAAATTGTCCTGATCTTAGCCATAATAGGACCTCCTTGCGTTTTAGTATTTCTTGTATTTTATGATTAGGGCGACAAAAGGTATGGTTCGTTCGGATACCTTTTGCAGCCCTTTATATCAGACAAGACCAAGGGCGCTGCCGATGAACTTAAGCAGAGCGAAGAATGGCATCCACAGAAAAGCATAGTCGGTGTGTGCCTGGGTACCCAGCGTGGTAGTGGCGACCTTCGCTAATAGGGCAAGGCCAAGAGGAGAAAGCAGCCCCATGAAAAAAGTGCCGGCCACGGTTCCCTTAACACCCCCCTTTTTATTACAGAACACGCCAATGATAGCCCCTCCGAAGAAGATCGGGATAATGCTGGGAATGGGAACAATGGGCGACTTGAAAAGGATCAGCAGCAGGCAGGAAACCACCATGCCGATGGTGGTAAAGACAAAGCCGACCATCGTGGCGTTCGGGCCATAAGGCCAGAAGGCCGGGGTGTCGATCGCGGCGATGGCTCCGGGTACGATTTTTGTCGCAAAGCCCTTAAAGGCCGGGATCAGTTCACCCAGGAACATCCGTACGCCGGATAGTAGAATGGTCACGCCGATGGCGATCTGAAGCCCCTGCTCTAAGCCGTAAAGCAGCCAGAATTTGGCGCCGCCTGAGACCTGATCCACAGCTTCTTTTCCAAGGATTAGTGCGATCCCAATATACATCAGGCCCATGATGATGCCATAGGCAACCGTTCCGTCACTGAAAATACCGAGCCAACCAGGGAGGTGAATGGCTTCGCAGTCCGGATTTTTCTTCTCATCCTTTTTAAACAGGCCTGCGATCAGCCAGCCGAGGGTACAACCCAATAGAACGTTGTGCCCGACGGTAATCTGGGTATCCTCTCCCACCAGTTTTTTTGTCAGGGGCAGGAACAGCCAGGTACCGAGCCACCAATAAAGGACCAGAATTACGATCGATGCGACGATCAGAGGGACTCCGGTCAGGCCTAAAGTGATGTAAAGCAAAAACAACATCGACCAAGTATCGCAAAAACCAGTGTGGCCGGTCAAATAGATGGTCTTAATAGGAGTAAGTCTAGCCAAAACCAGGTTGGTGAGCATGGCGAGTACCATGATGATGCCGACATAGCTCAACTCACGAACCGGCAATCTCTCTTCAATTTCGCCAATCCATACCCAGTTATCCATCAGTATGCCATTTACATTGAATTTGTCGAAGACAGCAACGAGAAGACCTTTCGCTCCAGCCTGCAAGGTGGTAGAGCCAACATTCAAGATCAGCATACCACATAGCGTTTTAAGCGTAGAGACAATGGTTTCTTTGGCGGATCTCCTTAGAGCAATGCTGCCAATTAACACAACGATACTGAGCACGTACGCAGGAACACGTAAAAACTGATTCACTAGAATATCAATAAACGCTTCCATTTTTTTTCTACTCCTTTCTACTGTTTACTGTGACAAGTGAGCAATTCCATGGTCAATTTGTAATCAATCTTGTGCTGCTTCCAGAAGCGGCTTAATCGCAGCAATGACTTCGTTTTCAGAGTAAAAGTTTTTTATGCCTACTACGGGAGCCCCGGGATTCTGGGATTTCAAATTCGATTCCAGGACAATACTGCAGAGATACGCGGTAGGGTTTTTTCCTTTACATGTTCCCATATCACATACTTCAGCTTGGAAGTCTTTATAGCCCAGCGACTTCAGCGCATCCTCGACACACATCCGCAGCATAAGGCTGCTTCCGGCGCCAAACGTACACACAATGATAAAATAGGGCTTCATGCAGTTACCTCCTTTCTGTCAGAATCCGATACGGGGAGAACGCGAATGTTCATCGGTGTTTCCTCCATTTCTTACTTCAGCGCCGATTCCAAAAGGTCATATAGATCCGTGAATGAATCGGCGGCGGCAAGCCTTTTCAGATTGTCATTATTGGTTAGAAGCCTGCCGAGATTTTTCAGGAGCACCAGATGCGCTTCCTTGTTCAGCGACCCAAACATAAACAGAATGCTGACCGGATCGTTGTATTGATGTCCAAACGGGACGGGAGGATCCAGTGTAACCGTTGCAAGGCACAATTGTTTAACCGCCTGGCCAGGTCTGGCATGGGATATGGCGACGCCTGGGCATAAGACGTAATAGGGCCCCATCGTGACGGCCGCCTGCAAACATTGATCTACATAGTCCTCAACCACAAACCCCTCATTTACCAGTAACTTTCCCGCGATTCTGATAGCCTCCCGCCAATCAGACACTTTCTCCTTAATCAACACGGTGCGAGGGGTAACCAGGGTTAGTAATGAATTTTGCTCACTCATAAAATCACCTATTATTAAAACGGATTGACAGGGGCTTAATGGCCGCTGCCAAGAAACTGCCTGGCATAAAACCCCCGGGCGCCGTCGATCTCCGCCTGTGTGAGAGCCACCGGGTTGCCGAGTACGATACTTTGGTAGGCGACCTGCGCGCTGACCTCCACGGTGGAAGCGATGATAACAGCCTCTTCGGGCGTAGGGGCACAGGCAACCAAGCCGTGATTCGCCATAAGAACCGCGTTTTTCCAGCCATCCATCGCCTTAACGATATTCTCTCCCAACTCCTTCGTACCGGGCAGCGCGAACTCGGCCACCGGAACCGAACAGCCGACGGTATTGGCCACAGCCTGCATATACACGGGTATTTCAGCGTGACATACGGCAAAGGTGGTACTGAAGGGTGAATGCAAATGAACAATGCATCCGATTTCAGGACGGGCGGCGTAAATAGCCAGATGAAAGATGCTGTCTACCGAGGGTTTGTGCGGAGTAGTCGGGATTCCGTCCGGCGCAAGCTCCACGATTGTCTCCGGCGTGACTTCCCGGTAGTTCTTACCGGAGGGCGTTACAAACACCCTTCCCGTATCCACATCCCTGGCAGAGATGCTTCCCTTCGCGGGACCGATGGTGGCAAGTCCCAAATCGGCAAGTGTGTTTGCGGCTGCCAGCAGGCGTTTCATAAGTTCCAATGCGTCCATAGTGAATAACCTCCTTCTTGGCTGAAATGGGTAGATTCCTTTTGTATTATTAAGCCTTTATAATATCTCCGATAATGTCTAACAGCTCGGCTTTGTCCGCGGCGTTTACAAATAGCCGGCCTGTATCTGAGGCGATGACCTTACTCAATTCCATAATGGCCCGGAGGTGGTTTCGCTCTCCCGGAATCGCCACCGCAAAGACAATCCGGACCGGGTCGTTTGACGGGTGTCCGGAGACGACCGGATTACGCAGCCGGATGAGACTCACTCCTGGCTTATGCACGGCGGCGTCGGCATTCGCGTGGGCAAGCGCGAATCCCGGCATGAATACAATGTATGGCCCCAGCTCTTTAACCACGGAGACCATGGCGGAGACATAACGATCCTCAACGATGCCCTGGAGTTGGAGCAGCTCACCGGAGCGGCGGATCGCATCATAGAAATCCGTAGCCCGATAATCGAGATCCATCAGGTCTGAAGTAAGCAGATCCAGCAGCCCCGGTCCTTTGCCCTCCTCTTCGGGTAACCGGTGTTTTGCCATATCCCTTATGGTCATCAGGTTGCGTCCGATATGGATGATGTCCTGATCCGAAATGAAAGGGGAGACATAAACACAGGGTACCGGCGGAAACGCGATGGGGACGGTAGTGATAATAAGATCAATCCTGTTATCGGCAAGGCATTGTCCCAAGTCTCTGAGCGCGATAACATCTACGATATGGATGTGGAAGAGCTTCCTTAGCTGGATGGTCAAAATATTCGCGCTGCCAAGCCCAAAACCGCAGACCACGACCACGTTCGGAAGTTGATCGGTTTGATTGATCCTTTCCATTGCCGCGATAAAATGGATGGACAGCATGCCAATATCATCTTCACTAAGCCCGCTATCCATATATAGCTTCAAAGAATTTGTGTTTTTCTCAACCAAATGGGAAAGCTCGGAATAATTTCGCCGTATTGACGTGGTGAGGGGATTGGCCATCCGGATATGATGCTTTAACCGGTAGGCCATAGGAACAAGCTCAGCCTGAACGCCATAAAACAGTTCGGTATCCATATGCAGATTAACACCAAGATCACGGCTGACGCCGGAAATCAGATCTCTGGCAAGAAGTTCTTTTTCCACATGACTGGCGTTATCGCCGATGCGAGAATCGGTTGATAAAATGCCGCTGATTTGCACATATTGTGTGATAAATCGGAGCTCCGCAGGTAAAAGAACCACCTCGAACTCGCTTTGAAATTCCATTAAGCAGCCGAAAATCGTGCTGTAAGTCTGTGTGTCCGCCGCGTCCGGCGGCAAGGATTCATTATCCGGTATACATCTGCCCTGACGGATGCGAAAAACCAAAAGCGCTAATGCCAAAACCAGATTCGCGTTTGACACGTCGGTAAAGACCACGCGAAGGGATCGTTGGATCTGGGTGGAGTATTTTTGTATTCGACCGAACTCTATGCTAGAAAGAAGAGGCGTTAGCAGGATATCCGGATAGGTGGTCTCCGATTCTGCCTGCAGTGTCTGTAAGTGCAAGGCCGACAATCGTTCCAGCGGAAGGGCCTCTTGCAGAAGACTGATATAAGCGCGGCGGATATCTGTTTCCCGACCTGAAACAACCAGGCCGCGCTTTGGGACGGAGCGCACGTTGATCCCATGGCCGAGCAGCCATGACCGCACCAGGGACAGGTCGCCGATCACGGTGTTCCGGCTTACATTGACGCTGTCCGCCAATTCGCTAATCGTGATCTGATCTGTGGTGAGCAGCATCCGCGCGGCGAGGACAAAGAGGCGGAGCTCAACCTGCAGGTATTCCATGGAGGAGTTCTTGATCATCTCCAGCGTGTGTTGAACCGCCTTTTCATCCAGGCTCCTAACGTCATAAATAATATTCCCATTTTTGTCCAACCCAAGTGGAGGAAGTCCCATGTCCATGAGAAATTCACTCATGGCTTTAATATCATATCGGGCCATGCGCAAGCTGATCCCATAGCTCTCCATCAAATAGGAGAGTGATAGGTTTTCTTTTGTCGAGAGAATAGAACAGAGTACCTTTTTCCGCCTCAAATTCAGTGCCATGGGTCTCTCCTCCGGTTAAAGCCCGCCTTCCGCTATTCCACGATTTCATTTTAAGTTGCCGGTGGGAATTTTACAAGCCCAGCTTTTTTCACATTCGTGAAGTATCTTATATATTTATCGGGCTGCTCCCATTAAGTTCAACCTTCTGCAGAAACAAGAAAAGAATTGGACTTGTAAGACACTCCGCTTCCATCTATAATTTAATAGAGCAAGAATATCCACCATTTAAAAATCCCATGCAAATGCAAAAAAGAGGTGTGCGATGAAGGAAGTCACTCTTACCATTAAAAACGAATCAGGCCTGCACGCGCGGCCGGCATCGCTTCTAGCCGAAAAAGCGCAAAAGTATAATAGTCGGCTGACCATTCTGCATAGTGACGGAATAGTAGACGCCAAGAGCGTCGTCAGCATTCTTTGCGGTGGAATTAGCAATGGAGCCGAAATCAAGCTGCTAGCGGACGGAATAGATGAAACAGCTGCGTTGGAAGGGGTTGCGGCTTTTATTTTATCGCTGGACGAATAAGACGATGAAAGGTGGTGAAGTATGTTCAATATTACTGGATCATGTGGTTCGGAAGGGTTCACAAGCGGATACGCGGTGGTCAAGAAGAATCCTGTACCGACGGTCGAAAAATACACGGTAGCCGACCCGGAAGCCGAAATTCTCCGCTTCCGGGACGCGCAGGCGCGGTACGATGGGGAGCTTTCCCGCCTGTGCCAAGCCCCCGGGCTTCATAAGGCGGAGGTTGAAATTCTCCAGGCATACCGCGTCATATTACACGACGAGGTGTTTTTCGCGCAGGCCCTTCAACTAATTCAAGAAGACCGGTTAAACGCGGAATACGCCATCCTTAAGACGCAGCAAGCCACAGAGGCGGTATTTAAAAAGCTGGACGACGCATATTTACAGGAACGCTTAACAGACATTCAAAATGTATGTACCGCGTTTATCCGAACGCTGCAGCAAGTCGAAGAGGATTTCGCGGAGCGGATAGCCAGAACCGATGACGCAATCATCGTGGCGGAGGATCTGACGCCGGAAGAAACCATCAAATTGGATAAAAAAAAGCTGCGGGGTTTTATCCTCGAACGAGGCGGCGTGACCTCTCATGTGGTAATTTTAGCCAGGCTGCTGGGTATTCCCGCGGTCATCGGAGTCCGCGACGCGACCTCTCTGATTCAGCCCGGCAGCCACCTGCTAATGAACGCGGAGGCCGGGAAAATATATGTCAGTCCGGACGAGAGGACATTGGGTACCTTTGCCGGTCAGATGCAAGCCGCTCAAAAGCTTAAAAACGAGCGGGACACGGACGCGAAAAAAATTGCCCTGACAAGAGACGGCATATGCGTCCCCGTGCTGGTGAATGCCGGCAGCATGGAAAGCATCACCGCCTTTGACCCTCTCTGCGGTGACGGAATCGGACTGCTGCGGACTGAGTTTTTATATATGGGCAGAGACGGATATCCTGACGAGGAAGCCCAATTTCAAGCATATAAGCTGGCCGCCGAGGTTACCGCGGGCAAGCTCCTCATCATCCGTACCCTGGACATCGGCAGCGATAAGCAGCTGCAATACATGCAGCTGCCGCCGGAGGACAATCCGGCTCTTGGGTACCGTGCCATCCGCGTCTGCCTGGACCGGAATGAGATGTTTCAGGCGCAGCTGAAAGCGATTCTGCGTGCCTCGGTATACGGGAAGGTTAAGATTATGTTTCCGATGATCACTACCCTGGAGGAGCTTTGGCAGGCAAAAGCGCAGCTCGAAGCGGCTAAGGCGGATTTGGACGCGGCTAACATCTGCTATAACCCTGGGCTTGAGGTGGGGATTATGATCGAGACGCCGGCAGCGGTAATGCTCAGTGACCGGCTCGCCCGCGAATGCGATTTCTTCAGTGTCGGCTCCAATGATTTAATCCAATACACCATGGCAGCAGACCGGACCAACATAAAGGTAAATTATCTTTATAATGAATGCAACGTCTCGGTTCTGCGCATGATTCACCTGGTCGCGCAAAACGCCGGTAACGCGCAAATCCCGTGGGGGATCTGCGGGGAAGTCGCCGCTAACGAGCTTCTGATCCCACTGTGGCTGGCCTGGTCGGTATCCGAATTAAGTGTTTCTCCTTCCCGGATAGGGCAGGTTAAACATATCATTCACGGCTGCAGCGTTGAGGCGCTGCGACAACAGGCCGACGACGTGTTAAGCTGCGCCACCTCGGCCGAGGTTAAAGAAAGACTGGCCGGACTGCCATGGGAGAAGGAGTACATATGAAGATAGTACCTTCGGTGGCTTCCGCTAATCCACTGAGGCTTGCCTATGAAATGGAACGCCTTGGCAAAGTATCCATGCTGCACATTGATATCGAAGACGGCAATTTTGTGCCAAACATAACATTTGGAATGAAAACGCTTAAGGAAATTGCGCGTGTCGGCAGCGCGGGACTGGATGTGCATTTGATGACAATAGCTCCGGAAAGGTATCTGAATGACCTCGCCGCAAATGGCGTGAAGTCCGTATGTGCCCAGATCGAAGCGTTACCGTATCCGTCACAATTCTTAAACAAAGCTAAGAGTCATGAGATGCGTGCCGGGCTTGCGCTGAACCTTGTCACACCGCTTGACGTATTACTGCCGTTTACACATTTACTGGATTATGTTTTGTTAATGACATCCGAACCGGATGAGGCAGGGTGCTTATGGAACCATTCGTCCTTCGAGCGGCTGCGCGCGGCGCGCGGCATGCTACCGCCGTCCGTTGCGCTTTGGGCGGATGGCGGCATCAATCGGACCCAGATAAAAGATATTTGCCGTTGCGGGGTGGACGGTGTTATCGCAGGCCGCGCGGTTTGGGACGCCGGGGATCCTGCGAAACGACTGCATGAATTAGAAAAGCTGTCAGCGGATGCATAGCCGGGTTCGCATAATAAGAAAGGAGTCACGTCGATGAATTGGATGAAGAATATGTTTGGAGTGGAAAAACCAATTATTGCCATGTGCCATTTACAGCCGATGCCGGGTGACCCGGCATATCAGTCCGGCAGTACGGAGTCTGTGGTGGAAATGGCGCGGAGGGATCTCGACGCGCTGCAGCGCGGCGGCGTAGACGGCATAATGTTCTCAAATGAATTCAGTTTGCCGTACCTTACAAAAGTGGATGCGGTTACAGTCGGATCCATGGCCTATGTAATCGGCCGCTTGAAAAATGAAATTTCGATCCCCTATGGCGTTAACTGCCTATGGGATCCCATCGCCTCATTGGACTTAGCGGCTGCGACAGGCGGCCGATTCATACGTGAAATTATTTCAGGTGTTTATGCCAGCGACTATGGTCTGTGGGATACCGATGCCGGTAAAACGGCCCGGCACCGCGCGGTCATCGGCGCGCAGGATGTGAAAATGCTCTACAACATTGTTCCGGAAGCAGCACAATACCTGACATCGCGCGATATTGGCGCAATCGCCAAAAGCACAGAGTTCAACTGCAAACCAGATGCGCTGTGCGTATCCGGCCTTACCGCGGGAAGCGCAACGGACACCCAGATTTTAAAAATCGTTAAGGAGTCAGCAAAAAATACCCCGGTTCTTTGCAATACCGGTTGTAACATCGATAACATTGGCCTGCAGCTGTCGGTAGCGGATGGCGCTGTCT
>Ga0154002_1000097_pt1 | contig 20053 bp, 16 predicted proteins | sample TSNY086MetaG_FD_102276 | JGI IMG/M metagenome (GOLD analysis project Ga0154002, IMG submission 102276) | Attine ant fungus gardens microbial communities from New York, USA - TSNY086 MetaG | ecosystem: Host-associated > Fungi > Mycelium > Unclassified | place: USA: New York, Robert Cushman Murphy... | reverse complement strand
TAAATTTTTAGTAGTTTACAAAGTAGTGGCACGCTTATTGCATTTTAATATGGGTAAGGAGCTCTTAAATAAATAACGGAAAGGATGGGAGCAATATGATTCAATATATTCCAGGCAACATATCTTCAGATATTCCGGGAATTATAGTTCTCAGCCATGGACCATTTGCGAAAGCACTGGTCGACACGGCCAGCTTGATTCTTGGAGAACTTGATAATGTTGCAGTATTAGCTATTGAAAACGAAGACGATTTGGACGAATATCAAGAACAGCTTCAGACAATGCATCGGATATTCCCTAAAGGCAGTATATTCCTTGTAGATCTATATGGAGGGACTCCATATAATCAATTGGTTATATTTGCACATACTAAACAAGTTGATGTACATGCTCTAACAGGAATGAGTTTGAATATGCTTATTGAAGCATTATCACTGCGATCTGAGTGTTCCGGTGCAGAGTTAATCGAATCCTTAGAGGCAATTGTAAATGTAGGGATAGTCAATGTAGGAAAAACGATACTACTTAACTTAAAAACGGAGAGAATCATATGTACATAAAATCCACAACCATTATTAATCCCACCGGTTTACATGCTCGGCCAGCCGGAGCATTTGTAAAAGAAGCAGCGAAATTCAAATCAGTTATTACGGTGAAGAATGTCACTGCGATAAGTAAATTTGTAAGTGCAAAATCTATCAGTTTATTAATGACCCTTGGGCTTTCAAAAGGCACAGTCATCGAAATCTCAGCTGAAGGCGAAGATGAGATTTCTGCAGTAGATTCTTTGATTGCATTCGTCGATGGTGGATTAGGAGAAGTTTAACGAGCGTTTCCTGTAATTGGAAAAAGCAAAATTTGGCATTGCAATCGAAAGGAGAGAAAGGAATTTATGGCTAGCTGCAAATTAATCAGAATCGATGTAAGGCTTATACATGGCCAGATTATGCTATATTGGGTCAAAACAGCGGGAGTTTCTCAAATACTTGTTGTTGATGATGCTTTATCAAAAGATGAGTTTATGATGGATTTCTTTCAGAAAGCTGTTCCGGCTCATATAAAAGTAATGATTTACAATGTTTCCGATGCTTGTAAACGCTTGAAGGCAAACCAATTGATGGATGGTGACTATTTGATTCTCTTCAAAGAAGTGGACACCTGCTACAGGCTTTTTAAAGAAGGATTCCCGATGGAACATGTTCAATTAGGAAACATTCAGAACGGATCCAAAAAGAAGACGGTTTCAAAAGGAGTATGTTTAAGCGAAGAGGAATATTCACAATTGGAGGAAATGAATCAAAATAGTATTAGAGTTTACATCCAGCAAACCCCACGAGATTCGGTAATAGAATTTAAAACCATATCCAAAAAATTTAAATAGTGATAGGAGGAAGATTTATGTATGTTGCAATTATAGCAGGTATTATGGCATGGTTAGGCGGCTCCAAAACTGGTTACACAACACTTTCATATTGTGACACTACGCCATTGATTATATCGCTTGTACTAGGTATAGCGATGGGCGATGTTCCTACCGCGATGGTGGCAGGAGCAACGATACAAGCGATATATATGGGGGTTATCGCTCCCGGCAGTAATGCGCCTTCTGATGGAGGCCTGGCGACCTATATAACTGTTCCGATCTGTGTTCAGGCAGGACTGGATCCCAGCAGTGCTATTGCGCTGGCAATACCCATAAGTATATTGGGTGTCTCTTTGCTGCAGCTTAAGCAAATCATAAATGGCGTATGGGCACGGATGGCTGATAAATACGCAGATCAAGGGGATATCAATGGTCTTGTGCGGGCGGCAGCCGTATATCCGATGTTCACATCGCTTTTCACGAGAGGCATACCTGTATTTCTTGGCATTTATTTTGGTACCGCAGCGGTTCAGGGCGTATTAGACTTTATCCCGGAGTGGCTCTCTCATGGTCTTTCCGTATCGGCAGGTTTGTTGCCTGCATTGGGCATTGGTGTTACACTCTTTGCAATTGGCAGAAAAAAGCTTCTTCCATACTTCATCATAGGCTTCTTTTTGGTAGAGTACTTTGGAATCAGCACAATGGGAGCTGCTGTCTTTGCAATCAGCATTGCGGTCTTGATCATGTTTGCCTCCATGTCTGATTCAGACGAGCCGGAATTATTATTAACTGAAAATGCGTCCGGCGATAGAGATGAAAAGCCTGATTCTCTATTATCCAAAGCGGACATCACTAAATTATTTTTAAGATGGCATACGTGGGCACAAACAGCTGTTTCCTATGAGCGCCTGCAAGGTGTAGGTTTCTCCATGGCATTTGTTCCGATTTTGAAAAAGCTGTATGGCCATAGTCCTGAAAAATTAAAAGCTGCGTTAAAGCGATCGCTGGCATACTTCAATACGCAGGCGATATGGGGATCTCCGATTTTAGGCATAGTTGCGTCGATGGAAGAAAGCTTCTCGCAACAGGACAGTATTTCAGAAGAAGAAGTCAGCAGCGCAATCAGCGGCGTAAAAATCGGTTTCATGGGACCGCTGGCAGGCATTGGAGATGCCATTGACTGGTCTACTTTGCGGTACATATTTATTGGTATTGCTTTGGGTTTTGCCTTCGAAGGGAGCGCGTTGGGCGGGATAATACCATTTGGCTTCTCGGTTGTCACCATTGCTGAAGGCCTTTTCTTAACCCATCTTGGATACAGGATGGGCCGGAATTCCGTTCAAGTTCTGCTCGGAGGCAAGACGGTTAAAAATATTATAACCGCCTGCTCGATTGTTGGCTTGTTTATGATGGGCACCCTGGCTGCACAATATGTAAAACTGACAACTCCTTTTGCGTTTGATATTTCTGGAAAAGCATTTGTAATACAAGAAGTCCTGGACAAAATCATTCCTAAGTTGCTGCCGTTGTTGGCCGTTTTTGGTGTTTATTGGGTAATGGAGAAGAAGACGCAAAAAGTAGCTGTAATCTCTGTCTCCATCGTTGTGATATCCATCATCGGTTCTATCATCGGAATCCTGTAATAACAGGAACCGGCAGCTGTGCAAAAAAATGATGAAAGAAGGTAAGACAAATGATTTACAGACCTGAGTTATTCCCAGAAGAAAAGGTTCTTAGCTATTCAAAATACTATTATATGAATCCGGACCCGGTCCATCCGCTTTTTGCGCAGATTATGCGAAAACCGCTGGACGAAGCGGATGTTCTGTGGCCGGAGAATGTGGCAGAGATGTTCAGGCCTGGCTATCAGGATGCCATGCAGGGATACTACATTTTTGACGGAGGCAGTTATTCGTCCCACTATATTCAACTGCACAACGTTACCATCGATATGTTGGACTGGTGGTTTGTATGGTTTTGTGTACCGCCAAAAAGCGTGCCGCGTGAGCACGGTAACCTGCGCTACAAGATATGGTGTCCGATGGATCACCATGACCATTACCCGGAGGACGAGTGGTCGACTGAGCGCCTGACCAATGAAGACATACCACTGCGTCTGCGCCGTCAGGGAATCTATGATGTATCCATTGAGTCCATTGATTTGGGAAAAAGTGGTATACGCAAGGAATTGCACCAGCATCTCCTTTACAACAGCGAGTTAGACCTGCCACAGGAGTGCTGGGATTATGCCAATGCCTGTGGTACGGTGAGCGTGTTTAAGACAGACCACAGCGTCGGACTGCAATTCTACCGCAAAACCAGCTATGGCTGCGAGGCAATCATGCGTACCTGGCGCGGGTATACATTGGAAAATGGGAAAATGGTCAGGGTGAATAACTTTGCTACGCCTACCTGTGAGCATGTTGTTCAGGATATGTACCACAGCTATACAGAAATCTCTCATCTGGCAAAAATTTTGCCTGGCTTGTATGCAGAAGAAGGCAACAAACCGGTCGATGTGTATTGATTTCAGGAGGATTCTTTTTATGAAAAATTTTTCTGGGTTCAATTACCTCTGTTCTACGGAAACCGTTTTTGGCAAGGACACCGAAATGCAAACCGCCAGTATGATCCGAAAATATGGCGGTACCAAGGTGATGATCATTCTTGGCAGCTCCGGTTTTGCCAGACAAACTGGATTACTTGAGCGTGTTACTGGCGCGCTGGATGAAGCTAATATTCCCTATATTGAGCTTGTGGGCGTACAGCGCAACCCGCGCCTGTCTTTCATCCTTAAGGGTATTGAACTGGCCAGGCGCGAGAAGGTCAACTTCCTGCTCGCTATCGGCGGGGGAAGCGTTATTGATACGGGCAAAGCCATCGCCGCAGGCATGAAATATGCTGGCGATATGATGGATTTCTATACCCGTAAAGTTGTGCCTGAGGAAATTGCTCCGCTGGGCGTCATATGTACCTATGCTGGCTCGGGCAGCGAGACCAGCGGCGGCACGATAGCCCTGGATGATATTACTACCAAGGCAAAACACAGCTATCGCTATGGACACAATCGTGCCCGGTTTGCCATCATGAATCCGGAACTGACCTATACGGTATCCTCCTACATGACTGCCTCGGGAGCGGTGGATATCTTCGGCCATGCGATTGAGGCATATTTTAACTACGGAACTTCCTATCTCGGCGACCAGTTTTGCGAAAGCTGCATGCGCGCATCTGTCAAGTATGGCCCCATTGCGGTAGAGAATCCGACTGATTATGAAGCGCGGGCTGAATTGATGCTGGCATCTTCTTTTGCCCATAACGACGTTTGCCGGATAGGGCGTTCGGTTTCCACCGGCGGCGTGGTTAACCTCGAACGGCATCTGAGTGCTGCTTATGATACCCTGCATGGCGCGGGAGTGGCCGTGGTAATGCCTGCCTGGATTCAATGTATGATTGACTATGACGAAACTGCTCTCCCGCAACTGGTAATGATGGCCAATCGGGTTTTCGGTGTGGAAGCCGATCCGTTCAATCCCAAGGAAGTGGCGCGGGAAGGCCTGGGTCGCATGCGTTCCTGGCTCAACCGCATGGGCATGCCATCCACTTTGCATGAACTGCTCGAACTGGATGTTTCGGATGTACAGATCGAAGAGATTCTCAATGCTGTGAATTTTGACAAAGAAGGCGTTTTCAAGGGATTCGGCCAATGTACTTGGGAACAAATACATGACATGTTCATTTCCATTCGATAAACTTTTATTCCAGGCCATGCCGCCGTCATTACGATAATGGCATTAATGCACAGGACATGGTAAAATGGATCATGGTGACCAATATGATTTGCTATCTGTCGGAGGAGGTGAGATTATGTCTAAAGTGGTATTGATAAGAATTGACAGCAGATTGGTCCATGGCCAGGTATGTTCAAGCTGGATTCCAAGCGTGGGTGCAAAGAGAGTTATTATTGTTAATGACGAATATGCAGCGCAGTCCTTCATGCACGATATTCATCAAATGGCAGTTCCAAAAGGAGTAAAGTGTGACACCTTCTCAGTTCAGCAGGCTTTGGAAGAATGGAAAGCCAATGGATATGGCGATGAAAATGTATTGATATTGTTCAAAGAACTTCAGGCGGCATTAAAAATGTATGAAGGAGGATTCAAGTATCCTGAACTGCAGCTCGGTACTTTATCCGGAGGTTCCGGTAAAAAAGTACTGTATGGAGCTATTAGCGTTGCGGATGAAGACGTAGATATTCTTAAAAAATTAACGAATTTGGGTATTAACGTATATATTCAGCAGCTGGCGAACGAACCGGCTGTTGCAGTAAAAAGTCTGCTTGATAGAATGTAGAAAAGGAGTTATTATGATACAAGCCGTGATATTTGATATGGATGGTGTTTTAATAGACAGCGAAATCGTTTATACTGAGCATGTTTATAAAAAACTCTCCGGTAAATATATAAACTTGAAAATAGAGCAGCTGTATCCGGTAGTTGGCTCCAGTCGACAAAGAACGAGAGAATTAATATTTCAGGCGGTTGGCGAGCCGTTTGATTCGCCGGAATTTAATAAGACTTATGAAACCTTGTATAAAGATATCCCGGTTGATTATCCTTCGATTTTGCGGGATGGGGTTCATGAAATTTTGACGAATCTTAAAGAAAACGGCTATAAACTGGCTCTGGCATCTTCAACTTATATGGCAGGCATTGAGAAGGTTTTAAGCAGCTGCAAGCTAGAGAACTATTTTGACAGCATAATCAGCGGCGGCATGTTTAAAGAAACCAAGCCCAATCCTGAAATATATCTCTATACCGCAAAGCAGCTGGATGTTCAGTTGGAAAACTGCCTTGTAATTGAAGACTCCACCTATGGTGTAACCTCCGCCCATAGGGCAGGCATGGCAGTTGCGGCTCTCAGAGACGAAAGATTCAATTTTGACCAATCCTTGGCGGATTATTCAATTGGCAGTTTATGGGAGATTTTTGCTGTGCTCGATAAGCTAAATGAAAGTTGAGGATGCATAAAAAGGTAAAATATGAGCCGATCGGTTAGATCGGCTCATATTTTACCAATTAACTTCCATAGTTTCAGGGTTTGGCAGTGTAGCCATTAAATAATATACTTCCGTATCAGATACTGTTTCATCGAAATGGCTGCATGCATCATTTAATATTGATTTTAGTGTGTTAAAAAAACTTCCGTGACTTTTCGCTGTTTCTGCATTTACAATAGATAAAGGGACTGATTCAACGGTTAATAACCTTTCAAACATGGCCAAGCTGTGAATATAGATACGAACTGACATCTCAGGTAGAAGTGGATCGATGTATAGTGCATGAATACTATTTAATATATGAGTTGCTTGCTGGGTGATGCTATCAGTAGGCAGTGAGGGTGCAAATTGCGATGCATAGCGGTTGATATGCTGTAGCCGTTCATCCAATGAAAGCTCGCTGGGGTGCACATCTGACTTCATAGAAATCTGGTTCACATTCCATTCATCCAGCAATATCTTAATGCGGTTTAAGCCTTCCTGCGTTAAAAGGCTTTCCATGCCGATAAATGGTATTCCGTCAATACCGGGATCAAAATGGCCAATTACCAGTTTGAGACGGCCTCCCAATTTCTGCGCCTTATTATGTATATCATCAGTCATCCCTAAAGGAATAATATCTGCCATCAATGAAAATCCGTGCTCTTTCAGGAGCAGTTCCCTTGCCATGCGAGCGCTGCCTGTTCCGGTAACGCAATATGTAAAAATGACATTTCGTTCCTTAGAATCTTCTTCGTATGTATTGTAATTGGTATCCGGACTAAACTCTTGAGCCAGTAAAACGGATTGCATGTTATTTCTAAACTTGAAGATTACATTAAGAACAATTTCTTCGATATCTTGCTTTGAAGATAATATTGCTTTGCATACATCGATGGTCAAAGAAGTGCTTATAAATGGTACAATATGGCATTTGCTTGATACATGTTCCTGCAATTGCTTTATGATCGACACAGCGGATATGTCTGACATTATGATAACTCCAAGACCTTGATCGTATTCATGAACGGCATGGCATAAATTTTCCAACAGCTTTTCCGGCGAACAGTCTATTGGCACATCTATTGATCTTACTATAGAAGCACCAATTATCTCATTAGCAAATGCTGCCATACCGGAAGCTACCGCATCGCCATGAGCCAGAATGATGAAACCAATGTGAGTTTTTTTATCCTGTAAGTCCGGCTGTGCCAGCAACAGCGCCAACACGGCAATTTCGCCATCTGTGAGAAATATATCGAGACCTTCCAGTATGCTCTTTACATTAGCTCTGAGGAATTCCTTTTCTGCTGTGCAATGCCTTGCAATACCGTCGATTTCTTTGTTAAACAGTACCCTTCCGGCTTTAGCAAAAGACTTGGTCTGCTCCAGAAAGGAAGCTATAGAAACCCTTATTCCTTGCGAGTAATATCGATCAAATTCTAGTTCGGCTAACCGAATTATTTCACTGGATATGGCTGCTACACTATTGGATATGGTAGTATACATTGATGGCACTGACGAAGTTTCAGTTACAGCGTCAATTTTGCGGACCATTTCGTCATAGTATTGCCTTAAATCTAAAGAGACATGAAGTTCGATTTCACTGTAGCTGCGTTTTTCCTTTTTATAAGCTGCAATGCGCTTTTCAATGAACCCGTAAAAGTCTAACGAACCCATGCTATTTTCTTTGCTGTGGACATTCCCGGTTCTGTTATCGTCCGGGTGAATAGTCCATTCCCCGGATTTGGACATGGAGTCAACCAGTTTATCGATGGCGTCCTGCCAAACATAACCGGTATTGATTTTCCGGGATAAATGGTATCCATCTATTTGGATACAATCTTGTTGATTTGACTCTTGGTTTAAATATGTCATGTAGCTGCGCGCACAGGATATTTGTATCTCATTACGCAAGTCTCCAATGTTCATTTTGCTCTCATATGCAACTAATATTTTCAGAGCATGATTACTAATTTTAATTGGCAGCCTTAATCGCTTTGATTCATTGCCTAAGAAAAAAAGCACCAATTCAAGACGCTCTTTGATGGGCCTGACACTTAAGTTTGGCACATGGATAAGCATTGGTATCCGTCTTTTAAATGTATCTAAAAGCGCACTTTCCGGACTTTCGGTTGTAGCTCCAATTATCATTAAGTTAACATACCGTTCGACAGTGCTGCCAAGGCGTCGGTATAGTCCTTTATCAATAACGGTGAAAAACATTTCTTGACCTGTGGAGGGTAATCGATGTATTTCATCAAGAAGAAGCACGCCTCCACCAGCTTTTTCAATCATCCCCGCTTTGTCGGTATCTGCCCCTGTGAAGGAGCCTTTCTCGTGTCCAAATAATTGTGAAAGCAGTAATTGCGGGTTATCTGCATATTCAGAACAGTTGAATACAATAAATGGGATTTTCTGATCTGGTCGAGACCCAGATATATATTTCCAAATTTCCTCAGCCAATAAAGTTTTTCCTACGCCGGTTTCACCTGTTAGAAGCGTATGCATACCATTTGGGGGGTATAGTGCGGCGGCCTTCGCCAGCTGGACCTGGAGTTTTAAGCTCCCATCATATCCAATGATGTTTACAAAGCTCTCTGGCCTACTGACCTGATTAGATACAGGTTCTGCTTTGGTTGGCTCTGTATCAGCAGCCACAGGAAAAAAGAGAATAGGGCGATTGCCCTGTTTGCGGAGTATTCCGCGCTCAACAAGAGCGTTTAACTCCGAGGATGCATCGTTACGCCAAATACCAAGTGCTTCGGCAACGGTATTGCTGTCAATGCCATTATCAGACCCGTTTTCAGAGAAGTACTCAAAAACAAATTTCTTTACGTTATCGATTCTAAGCATAAGGATTCCTCTCCAAGGTATTGTCGTTTTATGAATACCTTCTTCGCATTTTTTGTTGTGAAATACCTGCATCTTGTCGATATTTACTTACAGTTCTTCGCGATATATCCGTGCCTGTTTCTTTGAGTCGATTTGCTATCTCTAAATCGCTTACAGGCATAATCGGATTTTCAAGAGCAATTATAGCCTTTATCTTTTCTTTTATGACATTGGCTGAAACCTTATCACCATCACCGGAACCCAGAGATTCCGAAAAAAAGAAATGCATGGGAACAATGCCCCATCGTGTTTCTACATATTTATCACTTACGGTTCTACTGATGGTTGATGTTCGAACCCCCAAATACTCGGCCATCTTTTGCATTGTCAGCGGCTTTAGATACATTTTACCATAATTAAAAAATTCAGATTGATATTCAGATAGAAATACAGACACGCGTTTTAACATACTATGCCTCATATCAACACTGCCCATTAATTCTTTGGCCAGCCTGTATTTGGCCATTAAATATGTTTTGGTATCAGAGTCGATTAAATTGCTGTGCATCATATCAATATATTCTGTATTGATACTAAGCAGTTCACTTGACCTGCCGTATGTTTGAATTCTTGTTCTGCCAAACTCCGTCTTAATGCTAACATCGGGTATAATAAAAGGCAAAAAATGATTGTCTATAAAGGAAGCTCCCGGGTAAGGATTAAGCCCCGATAAATAATCAATGCAGGATTGAACACGAGTTCTGCTGATTTTGTAAATACTGGCTAAATTAGTAAAACGCCTTGATTCCAAATCTTCTACATGGTTTTCGAGAATAGACAGTATAATTTCGCGGTCAGGATGCAAAGGTTCAATTTGTAAAGATAAACATTCTGACAGGCTTCTGGCGCCGACACCGCTGGGAGTAAAAGTTTGTATATGCCGAAGAACCTGTTCAACCTTATCAAAATCACAACTTAAACTACGGGAGATTTCTTTTAGGCTTCCAACAAAATATCCATCTTCTGATATCTCGTTAATTATTTTTAGTCCGATGCTGGTTTCAAAAGGATCAAGTCCGCATGTATATAATTGAATTCGTAAAGATCCGACAAGGGTATCTGATTCCGGTGCTGATCCGGCAGTTTCTTTGCATGTCAAGTCATCTCGCTCGTAATAGTATGATAAAGGCCCTAATTCCTCATAATCAATTTGATTGGACTGGCTAAAATCGTATTTGTCACGTTCAATAAAACGTTCTTCCCCTATGTACTCAAGCAGTGGGTTTTCAACAATCAGGCTATTAAGATATTTCTCTAACACTATCAAAGGCATGGGTAGTAGTTGTATACACTGGATAGACTGTGGTGTTGTCTTTTGTTGCTGAGATTGTTGTAGTTTTACTGAGTAACTCATAATAACCTCCATGCTCCTACTTATAAATGCTCACATTTTGTTATGTTAAATATATCAGAAAAGCAGAAAAAAATCAATAGTGTTAACAAAATGTTTACAAGTGTGGCACGATTATTGCAATACTATATATATACGATGCAAAATCAACATCTTAACTTAAAAATGGGGATAAGTTTAATCAAGACATTGTTTGCGAGGAGGAATATAGTATGATATTACATGGCATTGGTGTATCACATGGCATAGCAATAGCAAAAGCGGTTGTAATTAGACCATATACCCTTGAGTTTGAAGAAAAGTGCAAAGATCCGGAGTTGGAAGTTCGGCGTTTTCTAACAGCTCATTCCGAAGCATTGGCAGATAATAAACAGCTATATGAGAAAATGATGAGCGAGTTGGGAGAAGAAAAAGCGTCAATATTCCTTGCGCACGAAGAAATCCTTTCCGATGAAGAAGGAGTCATTGAACCCATTACCATACGAATCAAAGAATTTAATAGTTCTGCTGAAGCTGCGATTGCGGCAGTATTAGCAGAGTTTATAGAAACATTTGCAGATATTGAAGATGAATATTTAAAGGAGCGAGCGCAGGATTTTGAAGATGTACAAAAAAAATTAATAAATGCCTTGAATCAAAAGGGGAATACCTATAATTTCGCTGAAGATGTTATCGTAATTGCCAAAGATCTGACTCCATCAGATACCGCCCGATTTGATTTGGAGAAGGTGAAAGGTATAGCAATAGAAATTGGGGGCAGAACTTCTCATACATCTATACTTACTCAAGCAATGGAACTGCCGGCAATTGTAGGTGCTACAGACATTCTGCAATATGTTGAAGAGGGGCAAACAATAATAATAGATGGAGCGAGTGGCGAAATATGTATTGAGCCTACCCTTCAAGAGACTCTAAATTATCAAGAAAGAGCCAGGGAACATGAATTGGCGAAAAAGCATTTTGCTAAAGTTATCGGTATGAAAACAATTCTTATAGATGGTCAATCTATCGAACTCGCTGCGAATATTACTGAGCCGGCTGATGCAAAAAACGCTGTAAAATATGGAGCTGAAGGCGTGGGCTTGTTCCGAAGCGAATTTTTGTACCTTGGACGAGATGATCTGCCAAGTGAAGAAGAACAATATCTGGCATATAAAGCTGTTTTGAAGACTATGGATGGCAAGCCGGTTATTGTACGCACGATTGATATTGGTGGTGATAAGGAATGTCCAAGTTTTAATTTAGTGAAAGAAGAAAATCCGTTTTTGGGTCTGCGGGCCATTCGCCTTTGCATAAAAAGACAGGATGTATTTACCACACAATTACGTGCTTTAGCAAGATCTTCGGCGCATGGAAAGCTATTAATCATGTTCCCTATGATATCTGATTTAAATCAGCTTGAATTGGCCAAAGATTTGCTAAAACAAGCAATCGAAGATGTGCATTCAGACGGTCATGTTGTAGCTGACCATATTCCGGTTGGTATGATGGTTGAAATACCTGAGGCGGCAATAATGTCTGACGTGTTTGCCCGGAAGGTGGATTTTTTCAGTATTGGATCAAATGACTTGATACAATATACTGCCGCTGTTGATAGAGGCAACCCGACAATATCAGAATTATACTCCAACTATAATCCGGGGTTGCTGCGGTTGGTACACCTTACAATTAAAAATGCTCATACTGCAAAGATTTTCTGCGGTATATGTGGAGAGGCGGCAAGCGACAAGCTATTAATCCCATTTCTCATAGGATGTGGACTTGATGAGTTTTCTGTCACTCCATCCTTAATCCCGCCATGCAGAGAACGGATTGCAGGCCTGTCGCGGGAAATGTGTAAACCTTTAGTTGATAAAGTTTTAGTCTGCAATTCAAAAGAGAGTGTACTGAAGGTATTAATGGAGTTTTCACAAGAATTATAATGATTCTTTTACTTCCTCCAACGAAATCCTCATTGGAATACAGGTACCCCAGTTTCTTGAATTGTGGCATCTGGATGCCCATGAGGATTTTTTCGTGACATTAATCTGTCGCCAATTCAGCTTCCGGATAAAAATCCGGATTCCGTCAATGACGCCTTCCATGGTGGCGTACAGTACTATGTGGTTGCTTTCAGCAGCCGCCACAAAGTGGTTCTGCTTATTCCCAGTTGCTTGGCTGCGGCGGTTTGATTTCCGCCGTGTTTTGCCAGTGCTTGTTGTATCATCATCTGATTCATCTCATCCAGTGTCCGGTCGAAAGCAAGATTGATGCTATCGGCAGGGGGGACATTATTTTCCGATTCGTAATCTTTGTCCTGTGCGGCGTTTTGTTCTCGCTCTTTTTCTAAAAATACCTCAACTTGCTTTGTGCTGATATAAGGCGTATTCGTGGCTAATGCCAGTTCATTGAGCGACCGCTTGAACTGGGTGTAGTTGTAGGGCCAGTCATATTGCTGCAGCAGTTCCATGGCAGCTGGTTCAAAACCGATGATCTGATTTACCATGGAGACATTTAGAGTATTTAAGTATAAGGATGACAGGGTGGGAATTTCGTTTGGCCGTTCCCGCAGCGGTGACAGATGGACGGTCACACAAGAAAGCAGGTTGACAAATTCCATGGCTTCTTTGGGGATTCCCTTTCCCTTCGGGCAGATACAGGAGAAGATGACCCGGTTTCGCTTGCATAGATTCATATCTACGATGATCGATAAAAGTTGTTTGCGTCGACTCTCGGGTAAAGCGGTAATGTCTTCCAGGAATAAGGTGTTGTTATTATCGTTTAATGGTGAGTTGTAATGGTTGGTGATAAACGTCCAGTTCCGGTCATTGATCAGCGCGCAATTGATAGTTATCATCGGATTGGCGCGCAGGCGGCTCTGGGAGTAGATAACCCGTGCTACCTGTTCCTTGCCGGAGCCCGATTCGCCGGACAGCATTACCGGAAAGTTGGTTTGGTTCAGGTTCTCGATAGTGGCCTGGATGTTGCTGGCTGAGCTGGTGATGCTGTAAAAGCTGTTGAAAAAGTGATCTTCTGCGTCCTGTTGGTTGGAATACTGGATGCCGTATTTGCTGGTGGTCTTCGGGATGGAGGTGGCGGAGAAATAAAAAGCAGCATAGTTCTCTTCCTGGAACACGATGTGTTTGCTGGTAAAGGAATACAAGGTTCCTTCGATGTTCTTGAAAAACTTGTGTGTTCCATGTTCCAGTACAGCAGGAAGTTCCCGGCGCAGCAGGTTCAGGATGTCCGGTTCCTGGTTGTCCTCCAGGGAGGAAAAAAGTACACTGCCATCCTCTTTGAGCACTACGGTCTGGTTGCTTTCTCCGCGAATGACGTCACCCAGAAAGCGGTTTTCTGCTTTGATGGTGGCATAACTGCTGCTTAGCTTTACGGCCTGGTCAAAGGCTGTGGAGATACTTTCGGCACCGGAGGTAATGAGGATGGCATTCAGTCCTAGTCGTTTGGCGGTGGTGTGGGTAATTACATCGCATAGAACCATTCGGTAGCCCTTTTTCTTCAGGTTTTTCAAAGTTTCCTGTACTTCGTCGGCGCTGTGAATGGTAAAAATATCGATTTTGTACTGCAGCAGGTCGCACAACAGATGAGCGCTGCTGGTAATGGCAGGAAAGCCAACGATGGCGTACCGGTCGGCATAGTTTTCGGCCAATTTCATTGCCCGCAGAATATCGTATACCGATAGATTGACCTCAATTACGGGGATGTGGGTGGACTTGCCAATCAGTTCGGCAGTACCGCCGCGGGAAATGATTACATCATAGTTGCTGTGGAAGTTGCGCTGGGCAATCTCCACTCCTTTGTTCAAGTCGCCGACAAAGACATCCAGGTCCATGTCGGTCCGTTCGCGTATCAACTTCTCCATAATCGTCTTCATGCCTTCATATGGGGCAATTCCCAAAACCTTGATTTTTCGTTCGACCATCGTACTTGTCTCCTCCGATTTTGTTTGTTTAAAAATCAATATTTAGGTATTTCATTTTGTAACTATTTTAGCATAGATGAAAAAATAAGTCTATATAAAATCAAATTGTTTCAAAAAGGAACTAAAAAGCATTGAAAAAAGATTGCAAAAATGAACCAATATTAGTAAAATGAAACAAGAAAAGCAGAAGTATCGAGTTGGATTTAAAAAATAAAAGCAGGTGAACGTTTCAAAACGAAACAAATAGAAATGAAACAAATAGAAACATATAAAAAGCAGGGGGACAGCATGGTATCCTTATTAGTGATTGCAGATGACTTTACCGGTGCGCTGGATACAGGCGTAAAGTTTGCTTCCGGCGGAGCACGGGTACGGGTTGTGACAGATTATGAATATGCGTTTGACCAGGTGAGTAATCAGGTTCAGGTTCTGGTAATGGATGCGGAAACCCGTCATCTTAGCAGTGAAGGGGCTTACGAGCGGGTTTTCCATATCGTAAAGCAGGCCAGGACAGCCGGCATTCCTTTCATATACAAAAAGACGGATTCAGCCCTTCGCGGTAATATCGGCAGTGAGTTGTCGGCAGTGCTTGCCGCAACCGAAGGCCAGGTGCTCCACTTTTTACCGGCCTTCCCCAAGATGGGACGCACCACCGTAAGTGGGGTTCATTATATTGACGGTGTTCCGGTCCATGACAGTGTCTTTGGCAAAGATCCCTTTGAACCGGTGAAGTGCTCGGACATTCAGGAAGTGATTGCCAGACAGAGCGATACCAGAACCTGTGTGATTTCCGATGGGCAGGTGTTGAAGAATCCAAAGGAGCCGACCATAGCTGTCTATGATGCCCGGACGGATGAAGAATTACAAACGATAGCTGCCGCCCTTAAACAGTCCGGTGGACTTGAGATTCTGGCAGGGTGTGCCGGTATGGCAGAAACGCTGCCACAGCTTTTAGGGCTGGAGGGGGCAAAGCTGCCGATTCCGGAATTTGAACCGGGGCTTTTGGTGGCTTGCGGCAGTGTGAATCCGATTACAAAAGGGCAGCTGGATTATGCTGCGCAGCATGGATTTGAGCGAATCCGGCTGACCCCGGAACAGAAACTGGAGCCGGGATACTTTGAAACAGAAGGCGGCAAGGCGCTGGTGGAAGCATTGGTGTCCCGGGTGAGGAATACGGCATTTGTAATCCTGGATACGAATGATGCCCCGGCTGGACCGGATACGCTGGTTTATGCAGAAAGCCACGGAATTGCACTTGACGATCTGCGGGTACGAATCACGGCCGCCCTGGGATATTTGGTGAAGCGGCTGGTGGAAGCAGGAGTTCGTCATACGATGCTGATTACCGGCGGTGACTCTTTGCTGGGCTTTATGAATCAGATCCAGGTATATGAAATCATGCCTGTCTGTGAGATGATGCCGGGAACGGTACTTTCCCGGTTTGAGATCGGCGGAAGAACTTATGAGATCCTTTCCAAATCCGGTGGATTTGGCGGCGAAGATCTGATGGTAAAGCTAAAAGAACAGATTATGGGGAATAGGAGGAGAGAAAGAGATGCTGGCTGATTATAGCTTAAAAATGCCACAGGCAGTATACAACGGCGAACATGCCCTGGAGCAGATCAAAACCGTACTGGGCGGTGGTGTAAAGAAGGCTGCAGTATTTACCGACCAGGGTGTCATCGGTGCGGGTTTGCTGGAGGCACCCTTGGCGTTTATAAAAGAAACCGGTGCGGAAGCAGTGATTTTGGATGATTTGCCGACAGAGCCTACTTGTGACCAGGCCCAGGCCGTGGTGGATGAGTTTAAACGAAGCGGAGCTGATTTTATTATCGCTGTCGGCGGCGGCAGTGTGATGGATATCGCCAAGCTGGCCTCGATTCTGGCAACGGATGAATATGGTGTCAGAGATCTGCTGGCCAATCCGCTGCTGGGTAAAAAATATGTTCGCAGCCTGATGATTCCGACAACAGCCGGAACCGGTGCGGAAGCGACACCCAACAGTATCGTGGCGGTGCCGGAAAAAGAACTGAAGGTTGGTATTGTCAATCCGGCCATGATTGCCGATGCAGTCATTCTGGATGCCGGGATGACCAGAAAACTGCCAAGAAAGATTGCGGCGGCTACCGGCGTGGATGCCCTGGCTCATGCCATTGAATGTTTTACTTCTAAAAAAGCAAATCCGTTTAGTGATACCTTTGCCCTGGAAGCATTGGACTTAATTATCAATAACATTGAAGCGGCTTGTGATGACCCGGCAGCGCTGGAAGCTAAGAACAAAATGCTGATTGCAGCTTTTTATGCCGGCATTGCCATCACTGCTTCCGGAACCACAGCCGTGCATGCCCTGTCGTATCCTCTGGGCGGCAAATACCACATTCCCCATGGTGTCGCCAATGCCATGATGCTGGTGCCGGTGATGGAATTTAATGAACCGATGTGCCAGGAGCGCCTGGCCCGGGTTTATGACCGGGTGGTGAAAGACGGAGATGCTTCTCTGGGTGAGAAGGAAAAGTCTCAGTGGATGATTCGGCGTCTGGGTGAAATCGTGGAACATCTGGAGATTCCCAATAGCCTAAAGGAGTACGGTGTCCCCCGGGACGACCTGGAAATCCTGGTGACAGCCGGTATGGAGGTACAGCGGCTGCTGGTGAACAATATGAGGGAAGTAACAGCAATGGATGCAAGAGCGCTTTATTTGCAGATCATGTAGCGGTAACACCTGCATAAGGGCATGTGAGGCAAGCAAATATAAATAAAACAATATCGCCGCAGGGCAGCAAAAAAGGAGGATAGCATGGTAGAAATCAAAGGAATTATCCCACCGATCATTACCCCGATGAACGAGGATGAGAGTGTCAATGAACAGGAGCTGCGAAATCAGGTAAACCGTCAGATTGAAGCTGGAGTACACGGATTGTTTCCTTTTGGAACCAATGGTGAAGGTTACATCTTAAGTGAAGAAGAAAAAGAGCTGGTACTGAACGTGGTAATCGAGGAAACCCGCGGCCGGGTCCCGGTGTATGCCGGAACCGGATGCATCAGCACCAGAGATACCATCCGGCAGTCACAGATGGCAAAGTCTCTGGGAGCTGACATTTTATCGATTATCACCCCGTCCTTTGCAGCGGCTTCCCAGAATGAACTGTATGACCACTATAAAACAGTAGCTGCCGCAGTGGATATGCCGATTGTGCTGTATAACATTCCGGCCCGCACCGGCAATGCCCTGGCACCAGCCACAGTGGCCCGGCTGGCGAAGATTGATAATATCGCAGGCGCTAAAGACAGCTCCGGAAACTTTGACAATATGCTTCAGTATATTGAGCAGACGAAAGAGGTGGAAGGTTTTGCCGTATTATCCGGCAACGATTCGCTGATTCTCTGGAATCTGCTGGCCGGTGGTGCCGGTGGAATCGCCGGATGTGCCAATGTCTATCCGCGAAATATGGCCCAGATCTACGACCGGTTTGTCGCCGGTGACCTGGAAGGCGCAAAAGCTGCCCAGGATGCGATTCGATCATTCCGCAATTGCTTCAAATATGGCAACCCTAACACCATTGTCAAGACTGCGGTTGCTTTGCTGGGTTATCCGGTCGGCAAGTGCCGGGCCCCGTTTAATCAGGTGCCGGAGGAAGGAGTAGAAGCAATTAAAAAAGTTCTGGCAGAAAATAAAGCCGCAGGAATGAATTGAGAGGAAAGGAGTGGTAAGGTTGAGTGAGAAATTAACGCTGGGCATCACCATGGGGGATCCCGCCGGCATTGGCCCGGAGATTACGGTCAAGGCGCTGGCAAAACCAGAGATTTATGGATCCTGTAATCCGGTGATTATCGGTGATGCGGCAGTTATGGAGGCGGCAACCAGGATTGTCGGGATGGAGAATATCAAAATCAATGCCATATCTGCCATCGCAGAGGCGCAGTTTATCCCCGGTATCATTGATGTATATGATATGAAGCTGGTGGATATGGATCAGCTGGAGCGGGGCAAGGTATCGGCTATGGCCGGCGAAGCCGCTTTTCAATATGTAAAGAAGGTAATCGAGATGGCGTTGGACGGCCAGGTAGACGGAACCGTCACCAATGCCTTCAGTAAAGAAGCAATCAACCTGGCAGGGCATCATTATTCCGGTCATACAGAAGTGTATGCAGAATTTACCGGAACAAAGAAATACACGATGATGCTGGCTCATGAGAATCTGCGAGTAGTTCACGTATCGACCCACGTCCCCTTAAGGATCGCCTGTGAACGGGTAAAGACCGAACGGGTGCTGGAGGTTATCCGGATTGCCCATCAGGCCTGTCTGGATCTGGGCATAGAACAGCCTAAAATCGGCGTTGCCGGTTTGAATCCTCACAGCGGTGAGAACGGCATGTTTGGCCGGGAGGAAATGGAAGAGATCACCCCGGCAATCGAAGCAGCCAGAGCGGCCGGCATCTGTGCCGAAGGCCCGGTACCGCCGGATACCGTATTTTCCAAAGCCAAAGGCGGCTGGTATGATATCGTAGTGGCTATGTACCACGATCAGGGACACATCCCGCTCAAGGTCGTCGGTTTTGTCTATAATCAAAAAGAACAAAAGTGGGATGCCGTAGCAGGTGTCAATATCACCTTGGGACTTCCGATCGTGCGGACCTCGGTCGACCATGGAACGGCTTTTGATCAGGCAGGACAGGGCGTAGCAAATGAATTAAGTTTAATGAACGCCATTGATTATGGAGTTCGTTTAGCGAAAAGCAACAAGCAACAAGCAAAAACAAAAACAAACAATGTAAAGTGGAGGAACGCATTATGAGAAGAAGTATGAAAAAAGTAATGGCAATCGGATTATCAGCAGCGATGGCACTCGGCCTGGCAGCCTGTGGCGGCAGCAAGCCGGCCGCGGCAACAGCAGCTCCGGCAACAACAGCAGCTCCGGCTCCGGCCGATCCCGCCGCCGGTGGTGATACCGCTGCTCCGGCTGGCGGTGCATATGAACTGACCGCACCGGTGGATCTGACCTTTGCCGCGCAGGAAGTGGGAACTGCAGCTTACAATTATGCCGCAGCACTGCAGAGCGTAATGATGAAAGAATTACCGGCAAATTCCAATATCAACATCACCACTACCTCTCCCGGCGGTGTTGGTGCACCGATTATTGTAAACGGCGCCGCTCAATGTGAAGTGGTAATGTCCAATGCCGGTCCGGCCAAGTGGTCGATGGAAGAGGGGATTTTAGGCAATCCGCCAACCGAAGAAGTGGCAGCGATTGCCGGCGGCCTGGGTTATGATTTTGTAAATGTAATGTTTACTCAGAAGTTCGTTGATGCTACCGGTATCAAGACGATAGAGGAACTGGTTGAGAAGAAATATCCGGTAAAAATCGTTATTAAGAAGAATGGTACGTTGGGTGAGATGAGTGCTGAGAAAGTATTTGAAGCACTGGGAGTAACGCTGGATGATGTAGTATCCTGGGGCGGTGTGGTTGAAAAAACCGGCGGCGACGC